>Ga0209340_1000099_pt1 | contig 119760 bp, 88 predicted proteins | sample EPASupsiteSAE323_FD_187266 | JGI IMG/M metagenome (GOLD analysis project Ga0209340, IMG submission 187266) | Bioremediated contaminated groundwater from EPA Superfund site, New Mexico - Sample SAE3-23 (SPAdes) (version 2) | ecosystem: Environmental > Aquatic > Deep subsurface > Groundwater >...
GAAAAACAGTTTTTTGTAACTCTCGTTAACTCATACCCTTTTTTTGATGTTAAGTACAATGTTTTTGCCTCTTTACATCCATTAATTTGCATTATTACTATTTTTATCTTTTGCGCGGTGCCTTTTTATATAACTTAATGCAACCCGGTCCATTTTACTCTGTCAAAGGTTGCATTTACTTTGACCGCCCACCGTTTAATGATAATGGGTTTCGGGTTTCGTGGGGTCAGGCTTGACCCCTTCACTTCCTTTGCTTCTACGATTCCTCTTGCGGCCCTAAATACCGGTACTTGAAAAAATGCTGGGCAAAGAAACTGTCATAATTGGTAAAATATTGATTTTCCCCTCCGCTTTCTCCCATTTTGTTAAAAAAAACAAACATTCGCGCATCCAGGTTATCCATCGTGTGCAAAAGCAAGGCCTCGGGAAAAAGAGGCACTACCGGGGACCCAAACTCCAGATTGCCATGATGGCTTAGTATCATATGTTTTAGCATCCATTCCAGTTCGGAGGAGAATTCTATCCCATCCCTGCGTATGGCGCTAATCTGTGCGGTCAGAATTTCCGCTCCTATAACAATATGTCCCAGCAGTCGCCCTTCCACTGAATATTGGGGAACTATTTGCAGCTCTAATTCCCTGATCTTGCCAATATCGTGCAGCAGTGCTCCGACCAGTACCAGATCCCGATTTAAGCCAGGAAAGACGGTGAATGCCTGGATGCATAAATCGGCCACCTCAAGGGTATGTTCCAGTAAACCGCCGCTATAATTATGATGAATGGACTTGGCCGCCGTAGCCCTGTAAAAATCCTCTTTCATGGCCGGGGTAAAGACCCGCTCTACCAGAGCCTTTAAATGTATATCGCTTATAGACTGCAAGTATTGTTCAAAGCGCTGTTTTAAGGTAGCCAGGTCGAGGGCAGGGCCCTTAAGATATGGGGCGGAATCTTCATCAAGTACCTTGATGCGCTTGACATTCACCTGGGTTTTACCATTAAAATTGCCTATGTCACCCAGCAGGCCTATAATTGCTCCAGCTTTAAATTCTCCTGCTATCTGACAGTTTTCCCAAACTACCCCGTCAATATCCCCGGTGGCATCGCCCAGTTTTATATTGTACATATCTTTACCGTCTTTGGTCTTGCGGTGCACCTTGTCCAGCAAAAGGTACTTTCCAAAGATCTGCTGGCCTGTATTCATACTCTTCAATTCGTTAACTTTGAACGGTCCCTTGTTCTCCAAAATACTTCTCTCCTCACATAAAATGGAACATCTATAATTTATCTTTTCATCGCACCGGATGGGTGTATGAACCTATTTTAAGTCCCGGCAGTTCCTGTTGTAAAATGTGTATTAATTGATTGATTCCTAGAACCTCGCCTCCGGGCGGTATAACATGAAATAATAAGTCCGGATCAATATTCAGGTTGCGCAGTTGAATCATATCGACCTTATTTTTTCGCACAAAATCTAGCAATGCTTCAATTTCCTCTTCCCGGTCGGTAAACCCAGGAAAGGTCAGCATATTTAACGATACCTGTACCCCTCGCTCTTTGGCATAACGGATAGAATTCTTCACATCACTCAGCTGATAGTTCCTGGGGCGGTGGTATTCATTATAATTATAATCCCGGCAGGAAAATATTGTTACTCGCATGGAGTCCAGTCCGGTATCGCATAGTTGTTTGATACCGGCTGTATATCCTGCATTGCTATTTATATTAATCGTTCCCCGGTCACAGTATTGTCGTATTTTGCTAATGGCCCGGGCCAAATTTTCCGCGTTTAAAGAAGGTTCGCCTTCACAACCCTGTCCGAAGCTGATGATTCCCTCCCGGGCGCAATTTAGATGCTCCTGACCCAGCTCGCTGATTTCCTGTACCGAGGGCTGGAAATTCAAACGATTCTGAGGAGAATCGACCTGAATATGGTTTTCGGATATGCACCCGATACATTCCGCATTGCAGGCAGTCATAGTAGGTATTCCCGCCTCCCAGCGCCGATAAAAAAGATTCTGAGCCGTGTAGCAACTATATTGCAATGAACAGTTGGCCAGTTGTCTAAGTATCCGGTTTTCAGGAAAGACCTTCAACATTCGGGCAATCTTCCCTGGTAAGCCCTCGGTATTGTAAAAACGGGGATGCCATTTGCGGTGTTCATCACTCTGCGCCGCAGCTACCCAAATATTCCGGTCTTTAAAACCCACCGCCGCATAACCCATCAGAGGCAATTGCGTTTTTTTCACCGGGCTCACACAGGCCGGCAGGAGCGTACGGGTGAAACCCTGTGGCAAGAGGGCTGCTATCGCATGTAAATTATGCCCCCCTGCAGCAGATTCAATGTGTTTCAACTTATCGTTACTATCAATTCCTACCGGAAAATACCCGGGAATAGATACCAGAGAAGCCCCCCGGGGAAGAGGAATCATCTCCTGCTGCTGCGGCAAGATCCAATCCATCCCGCTACGACCCAACATTTTATACTGTGGGTGTTCCAAGACCTCACCCTTCTCATTGGCATATAATGCGAGAAACATAACCCTCTCTCTCCTCATGATTCAATTACCCATTCTTTTAGCCTACCTTACTTTAGATCAGAAAAAAAGCCCCCTGCTCGGAGGCCATAATCATGATGTGTCTTCTAACGGCGCAAATAAGCCAGAGGATTGCTGACCTTGTTTCCAACTCTCACCTCAAAATGAACATGTGGTCCGGTAGTTATTCCGCTGATGCCTACGGTAGCTATAGTCTGTCCGGTGTAAACCCTGTCCCCAACCTTTACATATATGTCTTGAGTATGGGCATACAAGGTCTGCCTGCCACCCGCATGGTCAATAATAACCGTACGGCCATATATCGGTTTATAGCCTGCGAAAGAGACCTTACCGGCTGCGGCCGCATGAATCTGAGTTCCAATCTTGTTGGCAATGTCCAGTCCGTGGTGGAAGCCGGATGCACGCCAGCCATAAGGAGAACTTATCGTTCCCTCTATAGGCCAGGCCATCATACCCGGCAAGGAAATACTTCGCGATGCTTCCAGATTGGATGCAGGGACGGATTTGCTTTTTCTATCCGGGATCGTCAATTGTTCGCCTACCACCAGGTCATCACAGTCTTTGTCTGGATTAGCGGCAAGAAATGCTTCAACACTGACCTGATAGCGTTCCGCAAGGGAACTAATGGTATCGCCGGGGACAACCATACAAATTTGTCCAGATGAGATTGGTACCTTTAGAATAGTGCCTATTTCAAGAATACTCTTTTCATTCATGTTGTTAATCTGCATCAGGCTATCCAAGTTTATATCATAGCGCTCTGCCACCCGGTAAAGGGTATCGCCTTTTTGGATGATGTGGACCTGCGCCTGTTTATCGGCGGCACCGCTCATCGCCTGGGAAAAGGTAATAAAATTCCCCTCGTTTAATCTGGCCACAGACGGGTGGGTGCATAAGACCAGAAAAAGCAAGCCCAAAGAAAGTGAGCCTATCCACCTTTTATACAATTGTTTCACCTCTATTCTACGCTATCGCTGAACTAGCAGGGTTTATACTATTTCTCATTAGGTTCCGTCGCAAATTTTTGCAACGGGCTAAGGAAAATAGTATTTACTGATTCGCGTCAAGGTATGATTTTTATGCGAATCAGTATTACGACCTATAGTCTTGACAGAATAGCTGGTGATTATGCAACAAAATTTAACGGTTATTGCGGGAATAGTCTTTCCTTCCAAAAATGATAGGTGCAGCACGTAGGAGATCTTCGTTGGATTTGGTCTTTTTCATAGTATCTATCATCATTTGCATGGTTTCTACCGAGTTATATTCACTGAAAGTATTCCGTAGATTCCACATAAGTTCCATTTCTTCATCATTAAACAGCAATTCTTCCTTGCGCGTTCCCGAACGTTTCAAATCAATGGCCGGGAATATTCTTCGTTCTGATAGTTTACGGTCCAATACCAGTTCCATATTGCCTGTGCCTTTGAATTCTTCGAATATTACTTCATCCATGCGGGAGCCGGTTTCAACCAGAGCGGTGGCAATAATGGTCAAACTGCCTCCTTCCTCAATGTTGCGGGCAGCCCCAAAAAATCGCTTTGGCTTTATTAGCGAAGTGGGATCGATACCCCCGGAAAGCGTTCGGCCGCTGGGAGGTACCACCAGGTTGTGGGCTCTGGCCAAACGTGTAATACTGTCCATCAGTATTACTACATCTCTTTTATGCTCTACCAGGCGCTTGGCCCTTTCGAGAACCATATCGGTTATCTTAACATGGTTCTCCGGCGGTTCATCAAATGTGGAAGCTACCACCTCAGCCTGCGTTGAGCGTTGCATATCGGTAACCTCTTCCGGCCGTTCGTCCACAAGTAGAATAATAACCTCTACCTCGGGATGATTTTTGGTTACGCCCTGGGCCATCTTCTGCAAGAGCGTGGTTTTGCCGGCTTTGGGAGGGGCAACAATAAGTCCCCGCTGGCCTTTGCCGATAGGTGCCACCAAATCGATGAGACGGGTGGAGAGTTCTTGCGATTCGGTTGCCAGGCTTAACCTCTCAGTCGGATACAAGGGAGTCAGCGCATCGAAATGAATTCTCTTTACGGCATCTTCGGGAGGAAAACTGTTGACATCTTCAACCTTCAGCAGGGCAAAGAATCTTTCACTGTCTTTTGGTGGCCTTACCTGACCACCTACCCGGTCACCGGTGCGCAAATCAAACTTTCTTATTTGCGAGGGGGATACATAAATGTCTTCGTGGCTGGGAACATAGGCAAATGGTCTCAGAAAACCATACCCGTCATTCATAATTTCCAAAACGCCGGAGGCCTGTAGAAGTTCATTGGAATGGGTCAAACCCTTGGTGATTTCAAATACCAGTTCTTTCTTGCGCAGTTTGGAATAGCCGCCCAAATTGATATCCCTGGCAATCTGGTATAATTCCAGCATAGTTTTGTTTTCCAATTCGGATATGTTCAACTTGTTGCTCCTCTCATAATTCATCTGTTGTCGGCCATATTTATTGGGGAAAAGGACGATGGAAATAGTCAATTAAAAGTGTTGCTATTCCATTTGCAGTTTAATGCGATGATCACTGAACAAAGGTTTTTTTTCGAGATGATGATTGGCTTCAATAAATCTGATGGTTCCTGACTTACTCCTCATCACGATGGTCTGCGTGATGGCATGACCCTGAAGGTATCGTACTCCCTTGAGTAAAAATGAATCGGTTATCCCTGTCGCCACAAATATTACATCGTCTGATTTTACCAACTCATCAATGGTAAATACCTGTTCAATGTTTTTGATCCCCATTTCATGGCAACGTCGGATCTCCTCATCGTTTTCCGGTACAAGCCGCGCCTGGAAATCACCCTCCAGACATTTTAATGCTGCAGCAGTGATTACTCCTTCCGGCGCTCCCCCAATGCCCAGCAGCATATCTACCCCCGAATCCTGATAGGCAGTTGCCACTCCCGGGGAAACGTCTCCGTCGGAGATAAGCTTGATCCTGGCCCCGGCCATCCTTATCTCTTCAATAATACCCAGGTGGCGCTCACGATCCAGAACAACTACCGTAACTTCTCCCAGGGATTTGTCCAGCGCTTTGGCTACCTGGCGCAGATTCTCTTTTACGGGTGCATCCAGGAATACCCGGCCTTTACAGGCGGATCCCACCGCGATCTTGTCCATATACATATCAGGAGCATGTAGCAGAGTACCTCGGGGAGCAGAAGCCAGTACAGCAATAGCGCCGGTAAGTCCTTTGGCAACTATATTGGTTCCTTCCAAAGGATCAACGGCAATATCTACCTGAGGCGGAACACCCAGTCCCACTTTTTCCCCTATGTAAAGCATGGGGGCTTCATCCAACTCGCCCTCACCTATAACCACTACTCCATCTATGGATACGGTGTCAAACATAACCCGCATGGCGGTCACCGCGGCATCATCAGCCGCATCCTTTTTCCCTCTGCCAACCCAGCGTGCCGCAGCCAAGGCAGCGGCTTCCGTCACTCTTGCAAATTCAAGAGCCAATTCTCTCTCCAAACCCCCAACCTCCAGTTCTTTATAACGACTGCTTCCAATCACTCATGAATTTTTCAATGCCCGCATCTGTTAACGGATGCTTAATCATCTGTTTAATAACCGCGAACGGAATTGTAGCGATATGGGAACCAAGCCGGGCAGATTCAACGACATGCATAGGATGTCTTATACTGGCAGCAATCACTTCGGCAGAAAATTGGTACTGATCGAAAATAGAAATTATATCATTAAGAAGAATCATTCCATCATTGCCCTGGTCATCTACCCGACCTATAAAAGGGCTGACGAAACTGGCACCCGAACGAGCGGCCAACAAGGCCTGGGCCGCTGAGAATATCAGGGTGGCATTAGTGGGAATACTCTTTCCCGCCAGGGTTTTAATGGCCTTAAGCCCAGCCTCCCCGATGGGGATCTTGACCACCACCTGAGGATGAATTGCGGCCAAGACCTCTGCTTCCCGCACCATAGAAGTGTAATCTACACTTAATACCTCCGCACTAACCGGTCCATCAACGATATCGCAGATTTCCCTGACCACCTGAGAATAATCTTTTTTTTCTTTGGCCACCAGGCTGGGGTTGGTAGTTACCCCTTCCAGGAATCCCATATCATTGATTTCCCTTATCTCCTCTATGTTAGCAGAATCAATAAAAATTCGCAAAGCAACGCCTCCCATCAATTATTAGTATGAGTCAAATAACCCAGAAATAGACGCGGATAACGCGGACTATTATGACTTGCGCGGACTTGACGGTGTATTATATATTTTGGATCCAAATAGACACTTTACCTACGGACTAACTACATCGCGCACGTATTCGTCTGGTGCATATGTTTAAAGGAATTAGGAAATATAAGAGCCGCGTGAGTCATATTAAATCACCCTACGGGTACTCCCGATGTTCCGCTATCGCTTCACTATTAAGGTTGCCGCGTGCGAGCGTAGCGAACCCGCGTCCATTAGCCTCGTGTCTAGGCTTTGCCGGTACTGCCGAAAACCCTCATTTTTTCTCTTATTATCTCCACCGTTGCCTCACGAGCAGGTCCCAGCAATTTACGGGGGTCAATCTCGCTGGGATAGTCCTCCATCCTGCGCCGCATCTCTCCTACGAAGGCTTCTCTAATATTAGTATCAATATTTACCTTGCAAACCCCCAGTGAAATTGCTTTCCTAACAGATTCATCAGGGACTCCGGACGAACCGTGCAATACGATGGGTATTTTTACTAGCTCCTTTATCCTTTTAAGACGTTCAAAATCAAGCTGGGGTTCACCCTTGTACTGCCCGTGAGCGGTTCCGATGGCTATGGCCAAGCTCTCTACCCCGGTACATTCCACGAAATAGCGGGCTTCTTCGGGGTCAGTATACATGGCTTCCCTATCACTCACATGGACATCGTCCTCTGTTCCACCTATTTTCCCCAATTCTGCCTCCACTGATACATCTATGGGGCGGGCAATTTCCAATACCTTCTTGGTAATGGCTATATTCTCTTCCAGGGGCAGCTTGGAGCCATCATACATAACTGATGTGAAGCCACTGCGTATACATTTAATTACCTGATCAAAATCGGTACCATGGTCCAAATGCAGGGCTACGGGAACCCGGGTAGCCCCGGCAGCCATTTTGACCATTCCGGTAAGAAAATCTAAGCCCGCGTATTTTATCGCTCCCTGGCTGGCTTGCATAATAACAGGGGAATTCTCTTTTTCTGCCGCTTCTACAATAGCCTGGATTATTTCCATATTATTTGCATTAAAAGCGCCCACCGCATAACCGTCTCGCTCTGCCCGGAGCAGCATTTCCGTAACCGGAATCAGTGCCATGCTTATCACCTCATATTATTTTATATTTTTAATATTACTTTTAGGTCCAATATATTCCTTACAGCTAACATTAAATCATGTTGCCAACTCTAACATTAACTCATTGACAATATTACGTAAGTCCAGAATATCAAAAGGTTTGCTGATGCACTTTCTCACCCCTGCCTCAAGTGCCTGGTTAACCACTTCAATTTCTCCATAAGCAGTCATCATTATGATGGGAATGTCCGGATGTTTATTCATTATTACTTGAGAGGCTTCCAGTCCGTTCATGTTGGGCATCTTCACATCCATCAAAACGAGATCCGGTATCTGCTCATCTACTTTATCAATTGCCTCCCGGCCATCGACCGCCATACGAACATCCCAGCCTTCGCTCCTAAAGAGCTCCTCCAGCAAACGTCTAACCCCTTTTTGGTCATCTACAATCAACATCCTGGCGCCCATCTGTAATTCCCCCTTCAGAGTTATTATGTCCTATCAATAAAGCATTTCCTGTACTGATAAAATCTAGGGTAAATTGGAAAGTGGCACAATATAATTATACCTTATTTTCCCACATATACCCATACTGAAGCTTAAGGGGGCTGTAATAAATATTGCAGGTAATATTAGGCCTATCTCAGGCCTCATCCACGATGTAATTAGTATTCTCATCGTAGGCAATTTTCCCGGCCTTGCCCTCCTGGACATAAAGCCTGGCTATACTTCGCGAAGCGAGGGTTTTGCGCACCGGAACTTCTACCTCGTCCCCGACGTTCACCTCAACCTCAACGGGGATTTCTACCAACGCCATCTGCATAAATACCTTGCCTCGTATGGGATATTCTTTCCCTTTTATACTCACATAAAGGTTAAAGCGGGACAAATTAAAATAGGAAAGAATATATTTTGTCATCTTTTTCAACATGTCTACAAACCCTACCGGTTTATTGAACACTTCCACTGCCAGTCCATCCTGAAAGCCCACCGGGATCACCGCGATCTGTGCGGCCTGTTTGAGCTTATAGGTACGATAATATCCTAATGTACTGCCCTTTTCCATCAATTTTAGGGATATAATCCGGCTTTTAAACTTGTATGGATCCTGAAGATCCAGCCGGACAGGAAAATCACCCACTGGATGTTGGCCCGACAAAAGCGTACCTATTCTTACCGCACTCAGGTACATATGGGGATAAGTTAGAAATACCGCACTATTAGCAAAATGCTTGACCGGGATGACAAACCCTTCACGTTCCAAGCGATTGATTACCTGCATGAATTTCTCAAACTGTTGGACGGTGTAATCCGGAGAGGCGGGATCGGCCATGTGGGTATAAATACCCTCCACAAATAAGTATTCACTCTGAGATATCTCTCTACATACTCTAACAGCCTCTTCCTCGTTCAAACCAAAGCGTCCCAGGCCTGTGTCCATCTTTAAATGAACCCGAACCGGCTTTTTAAGCGACAGGCCACCCCTTTCCAACAATTCAATGTCATGGTAAGAATTGATGGTAAGTGTCAGGTTATTCCTAACGGCATCCATCATATCATCTTCGTTCACAACCGGGCTAAACACCAGTATATTAGATCTTATGCCCGCATTCCTCATCTGCAGGCCTTCATAATAGAAGCTTACAGCAAAGAAATCCACTCCGTTCTGGAACAGAATCCGGGCTATCTCTTCTGCGCCATGTCCATAAGCATTGGCCTTGACTACGGCAATAAGTCTGGCTCTCTCATCAAGTAAGGTTTTTACTTCTTGTAAATTTTTCTTTACCGCATCTACATCTATTTCAATCCACTTGTCCCGTAACATCTGTCCCACTACCCTTCTCCCTGCTCTTGCGTTTAGCCAATAGACTACGGGTCAATTTTTTATATAAGGGCAGGATGCGATTCCAAACAAAATAGAGAATGGGCGAATAAACACGGTCCCAATCCCCGGCAAATTCAATAAGTTCACCGTTAAAACCCTTTTTGAAGCGGTACAGCCCGTATAAAGGATTGCTTTCATCGATATCTCCAGATACTCCCCGGAAATCATAGATGGTACAGCCCTGCTTCTGAGCCCAGAGAATCATTTCCCATTGAATCAGATAATTTGGCATTACATTCCGGTATTCGTTGCTGGACGCACCATATAAATACCAGGTCTTCTGCCCCAAAATCAACGCCAGTGTAGCCGAAATGATTCTTCCCTGAAATTCAGCCAAAAATATCTGGGCCAACCCGCTCTCGACCATTTGATCCCAGATCATTTCAAAATACTCATAGCCCCGGATAAGAAACTGGTCCCGCTCCGCTGTTTCGCATAAAATCGAATAAAAGATCGGCAGCTCTTCCTTACCAACTGCAGTTCTAATCGTTACTCCCTTTTTCTGTGCCAACTTAATATTATAACGGGTCTTTGAATGCATGCTTTCCAGTAGCTTTATGCTAGAAGGTCTGATGTCCAACTGGAATACATACGCAGGCTGCACTCCGTCAAAATCCAGGCCGGTATCGTTGCGACGAAATTTACATCCAGCCAGGATGTTTTTAAATGCCTGGTTACTAATCTCAACATCAGGATCAATTTTTAGAAATATTGCGCCCTGGTCACGGGCAACTCGCTCCGCGCCCTTAAAAAGCGCTAGGCAAAGTTCTTCGCTATCTATATCTACGACCGGCCCGCGAGGGGCGTAAAAGATACATCGATTCAAACCGGGCACGGGTAGTTTTCTTTTCAAAATTAGCAACGCACCTCGTATATCGCCGTCTTTTTCCAATATTAACGGCAGAGGCTGCCACCCCATTCCTCGCTTGACCTCTCCCCATTCCCAGGTCTGAAGGAAGTGGCCTTTGGGGTGTTCCCTCACAAACGCGTTATAACGATCCTTTTCTTTTATATCGACAATTCTGGTTGTATACATAAACGTTCTCCCATACTTTAAGGTTTCCCCTGCTAGTTTTACCATTTATTTAACAGCTATGCTTGTCTTTAGCACAGCAAAACCTGGCTTATTTGCAAAAAGCGAGCTCTCGCTCGCTTTCCCGGTTATTTTATCGCCGCTTTTATTAATCCCAGGAATAGGGGGTGTGGCCGATTGGGCCGTGATTTATATTCAGGATGGAACTGGCAGCCTACAAACCATGGGTGATCCGGTATTTCAATAATCTCAACCAGGCTCTTGTCAGGAGACAAGCCACAGATTTTCAAGCCATTATCTTCAAGCACCTGACGATACTGGTTGTTAATCTCATAACGGTGGCGATGTCGTTCTGTTATTTCCATTTGATTATAGGCGGCCTGAACCTTGGTTCCTGGTATCAGTTCGCAAGGATAAACCCCCAAACGCATGGTACCTCCCTTATTGGCAATATTCTCCTGTTCAGACATCAGATGCACTACGGGATTATCGGTTTTCAAATCAAATTCCGAACTGTTGGCATTGGTAAATCCGCATATATGTCTGGCAAACTCAATAACAGCACACTGCATTCCCAAACAGATACCTAAAAACGGAATTTTTTTCTGGCGAGCATAACCAGCGGTGGCAATCTTACCCTCAATACCTCTCTCCCCAAAACCTCCCGGTACTAATATGGCATCTACTCCTGCCAGCAGATTATCCGTCCCTTCTTTTTCAATGTCTTCCGCATAAATCCACCTGATATCAACTTCACATTTGAATTGAAAACCGGCGTGCCGCAATGATTCCACTATGCTAAGGTAAGCATCCTGCAACTCCACATATTTACCCACCAACCCTACGGTTACTTTATTATCGAGCTGGTGTATCCGTTTGACCATCTCTTCCCATTCTGCCAAATCAGCCTGCCCGCAAGTAAGACCCAAGCGTTTAATAACCTCCCGATCAAATCCTTCCTGGGCTAGCATTAAAGGAACCTCATAAATGGAGTCAGCATCCTTTAGCTGGATGACCGCTCCCCGCTCCACATCACAAAAAAGGGCCAGCTTGGCCTTAATATCTTCAGAAAGATCCTTAACAGTTCTGCACACTAAAATATCTGGTTGAATCCCAATACTGCGCAATTCTTTTACACTGTGCTGGCTGGGCTTGGTCTTTAATTCCCCGGCGGCTTTTATATAAGGAATTAAGGTGACATGAATATACATGACCCGGGCTTTACCCAACTCGAACTTGAGCTGCCGAATGGCTTCCAGGAATGGCAGTGACTCTATATCTCCTACCGTGCCCCCTATCTCGGTAATTACTACATCCGGTTGGTTGTCCGGGTTAATTCTCTCTATCATCAAAACCCGGTCTTTTATTTCATTGGTTATATGCGGGATTACTTGTACGGTCTGTCCCAGATAATCACCGCGCCGTTCTTTATCAAGAACCGATTGATAAATCCTTCCGGTGGTAACGTTGGCATATTTGCTGAGGTTTTCATCCACGAATCTTTCGTAATGACCCACATCCAAATCGGTTTCGGCTCCATCCTCGGTTACATATACTTCGCCGTGCTGATATGGACTCATAGTGCCGGGATCGACATTGATATAGGGATCGAATTTCTGTAGCGCCACCTTGAGACCCCTGCTTTTTAAGAGTCTCCCCAGTGAAGCGGCGGTAATTCCTTTACCCAAAGAAGAAACCACCCCACCGGTAATGAATATGTACTTAGTCACTAAACTAACCCTCTCTTTCCCAACGACATATACTCCCGACCTATTGAATTTTAACCTTCTTACATCAGGGTGGTCAACCCAAAAGATAATCCAAAACGATGATTTTCATGTCCGCTTCCAGGTCTTCAGGCTCGACTTCCAGGCAGTTCTGTTTTATAAAATGATCATAATGTGATATAAACTCTTCGACTCGAGCCAGTTTAAAGGAAAGATGGGGAGTATAATAATGCATGGGAATCACAATTTTCGGCTGCAGGATATTAACTACCTGACAAGCCTCAACGGCATCAATGGTATATCTGCCTCCGACTGGTATTAATACGATGTCTGCCTGACCTATCTCGTGCCGTTGTTGTGCTGTCAATAAATCTCCCAGATCTCCCAGGTGAAGCAGATTAATCCCGGCCATGGAGATCTTATAAATGGTATTCTGACCCCGTTCCTGACCATGGCGGTGATCGTGATAAGACGCAATTCCTTTAATTATTACCCCGTCTATGTTCCAAGTGCCAGGTCCCCGGATAACATAAGGATTTCCCTGCACGGTTTCCAAGGCGCTATGATCCCAGTGTTCATGGCTTATGGTAACGATATCCGCCGCCAGCGAAGAAATCGGATAACCCGATTTATCATTGATGGGATCGGTAATAATTCTTTTGCTATTGGCCTCAATTAAAAAGGATGCGTGTCCCCGCCAAATAATTTTCATTATTAAACTTCTCTATATACCTTGCTGGCATCATAATACCAGTAGCCATCGCCCTGGTAAATCAGGCGGTTATCGAGGTTGATCCGGGTATAGATTGAAGTCAGGGTGGCAGCATCCAACTGCTTGCTCATCTTCTCGGCTATTCCTCTGGTCAGTTCATCATAGAAAACCGGTTCCTGTCGCTCAGACAAAATCTCTAATGCCCAATCCGCTTCACTTTTTTTCCTCTGTCGCATAAACATCCTCCTACATTTGATCCGGTGCAGATACACCCAAAATTCCCAGTGCGTTCTTAATTGTAATCCTGGTTGTTTCCATAAGGAGCAACCTGGCGTCTTGTAACGCCTTATTCTCATTTAATACCCGGTGATGATTGTAAAAGCTATGGAAAAGACCGGCCAGATCCAATACGTAATGGGCAATCCTCTGCGGGGCCATGGTACGCGCGGTAATAGAAATCTCCTCCGGTAAATCGGCAATTTTTCTTAATAATTGCAGTTCTTCCACGCCCAGAACAGAAAAGTCCACTTGATCGGCTTTTTTTATTTCAATCCCGGCCAGCTTTGCCTGGCGGAAAATACTCTGAATGCGGGCGTGTGCATATTGCACGTAATATACCGGGTTCTCCTGGGTTTCTTTTTTGGCCAAATCCAGATCGAAATCCATCTGGCTGTCAGGACTGCGCAAAACAAAGAAAAATCTCGCTGCGTCTTTGCCTACATCATCTATCAATTCATCAAGAGATACGGTAGTTCCGGTCCGTTTGGACATCCGTACAATAACGCCCCCCCGGTATAGACGAACCAACTGCATCAGAAGGATGTCCAGACGGTCCCGGTTGTAGCCCAGAGCCTGAATGGCGCCTTTCATACGCCCTACATGGCCATGATGATCAGCTCCCCAAACATTGATGACCCTATCGAAACCGCGCCGAAATTTATTTAAATGATATGCTATATCCGCAGCAAAATAGGTTGGCAAGCCATTGGCCCGAATTACCACTTCATCTTTTTCATCTCCATACTCAGTTGATTTAAACCATAGAGCTCCTTCTTCTTCATAAATATATCCCTTCTCCTTGAGCAATTCTACCGACTCGTTGACCTGACCTGTTTCATGCAAGGACTTTTCGTTGAACCATACATCATAATGTACCCCAAATCTGTTCAGGGTACTTTGTATGTATTTAATCTTTTCTTTCAGCGCATAGTTGACTACCAGTTCCTGACGTTCTTTAGAGCTCATGCTCAATAAACTATCCTTGTAGTCCCTAATAATATTTTTCACGGTATCAACCACATCTTGTCCGGCATAACCATCATCGGGAAATTCAATCTTAGCACCCATTAATTGCAGGTAGCGGGCTTCAAGGGACTGGGCAAAGATATCAATCTGGTTCCCCGCATCATTTACATAAAATTCTCTTTCCACATCATAACCTGCATAGATCAAGACATTCGCCATAGTATCTCCAATTGCGCCTCCGCGGGCATTTCCCATGTGCAGGTTGCCGGTGGGGTTGGCACTTACAAACTCTACCTGTACCTTCTGATCCAGACGGGGACTACAGCCGTAACGCTCGCCCATTTCTATTACCATTGGAGGCAGTTTATAGAGCCAGGTATTGTTAAGAAAGAAATTTATGAATCCAGCCCCGGCAACCTCCACCCTGTCCAATTCCGGCATTTGTTCTATATCTACCTTCCCGCTGATTATTTCCGCAATAAGGCGTGGGGCCATACGGGCTTGCCGGGCCATCAGCATCGCCACATTGCTGGCAAAATCACCGTGCCCCTCATCCCGGGGCACTTCAATAACGAAATCAGGTAGACTATCATAAGAAATCAGTCCTTCCTCCCTGGATTTTTCCAGGGCCGCAATGACCAGATTTCTTAAACCTTCTCGGAGTTTCTGAATAGGATTCATCATTAACCTCCTTTAGCTGCGTTAGATGTTCATATTTTAGCGGAAAACCATTTATCAATATACCCGCTCATGTCCCGGTTGGCCTCCAGCTTTATTATATCCATCAAGTCCCGCGTGGTAGCAATTTTATTCTTATGGTCGGCCAGATAGCGGCGCAGGACTTTTATAACCGTGGTATGGCCTAGTTCTTTTTCCAGTCCGAACCAGAATGCCTCTCCCCCGTTGTATGCCGTACTATAATAATCCTGGCGGGAATACATTTCCTTCAACTCTTTACCAAGATTCATGCCCTCATAATTTTTATAATCGGTTGGAATGGGCCTTCCTTCCACATCCTGCAGGTATCTATAGGCCGACCAGTTAGCCAAACCCTCGTCCAACCAGGGCTCCCGTAGTTGATCGTTGCCTACCAGCCCATACCACCACTGATGTGCAATTTCATGGGCCAATATGAAATCCCTGCGCTCCGGTTCGTAGTTTTCCTGTAAAAATTCCTCGCGCAGAAAAATCAAACCTGAATATTCCATGCCGTGAAAACCTTGCATGGGTACAAATGCCACCTTAAACTCCCCAAACGGGTAAGAACCAAACTGGCTGGCATAGTAATTTAAAATCTGACTCGATTTTTGTAAGGTTTTTTGGGCAGTCTCCGAATGACCACTGGGGAAATAACATTTGATTGTAGTCCCTTTTACATCTTTCTTAATCTCGGTGTAATCATACATCACCAGCAATGAAAAGTCACGCGCTTCGCGCGCTTCAATCAGGTAAGTATCCCGTCCGTCATCTTCGGTTGAATGGTTTACTATTCTCCCGGTGCTCACCATATTATAAGAGTTTGGTATATTCAGGCTTACCGCATAATAGGCCGTCTGAAAGCAAAAAGGGTCGCCAAAAACAGAATTGTAGGTATTATGCCAGCCATCCCCGCTTAGGAGATTCAAAGCCGGGTAAAAACTACCCAACATATACACCGTTTTATAGTTACCATAGCGATACTTCACCCGGGGAATTTTATCCCGCCAACCCATTTCCACCTCTATCGCATCTCCGGGTTTTATAATTGAAGCAGCTTTGACTTGGATTGAAGTCCCTATTTCGCTATGCTGGGCTGCCTTCCCATTTATTTTAATATAATCAAAACTCAGCCCTCCCTGATTGAATCCGGCATAATAAGCCTCAGGAGGAGCCGGGGTGATGTCACTGCTGCGAAAAGAATCCGGGTAGGCGGTAAACCATAGTTCATTTAGATTCTTCCCGGATGTGTTCTCCGTATTCAGCAGGGTCGTTCCGAACAGTGTATTACTTGCAATATCCAGGCGAAGTTTCATTTGATATCTGGTCTTGTCCGGGGATGGGAAGACCGATGCCGCAGGTGTTGATTTCTCGATGGGTAAGTCAGTCGCTACCTGTTCTGTGCTTAGTTCCCGGTATATTAAAACCGAAGCGCAGATCACGGCCGCAATTATCAAGCCAATTAAAGCGTATAGTCTACCCTTTTGCACAATTCCACATCCGCAATTTTATTAATACCTATTGATTGAATCAAGGTTTTATTATAGATGGCTCAGGGTTTAATGACCATCAACCATCTCTATTATACAGCCAACCCTGCCATTGTGACAAAAATATGCACAAGAATATGTCTCAGACTCACGAAAATAAGCTATACCATTCACCGATCAGACCCCTATCGTTTATGGTAATCTTCGCATTCCTCCAACAAAATTAATGGGTCAACCCCTGCGTCTTCCCGTATCGTCTGCAGAAGTTGGCCCGTTCCATATTGGTTATTATCAATCAAATCTGACTTTTAAGAATCAGCCTCATCATAGCTGCCGTTTCCGATATTTGATATATTCCTACGCTTCTAACCGGATAAACATCTCCTTGCCGAAAACCTTATAATTAAACCGCTTCCAGCCCGGTCCGGTCGTGGCAGGTTTGTCTGTATACTGATTCAACGCGGGTAAATGTTGCTACCAAGAGGCATCTCTGCAACAGTACCATTATCGTTATTGATCGGATTCAGGCTTTCTTTCTATATGTATTACATAAGTTTGTTTAGTATCCCCACTGGTTACCTGCACGTTTATAATATTTAGGCCTTCAACCAGATTACATTTTGCTGTCTGCCCGCTCCATATATTAAATCCATCAACGTCTATAACAGCACAGGGATCCTTTGCTATAGGCGTAATAATAACGTGCGTTACATCGTATTCTACGTCTGCCGCACTATAAAAATAGCAATGGGGGGAAAACCGAGGGGATAGTATTCCATTGCTAATACTTAAAAATATCAGGGTTGGACTGAATGGAGATTTTATAGTTATGTTATCCATTATAGATTCCCACTTTCAAGACTATTCTTACCCTCTCCTTGTAGGACACTTCCGCTATAGCACAATGACGTTAAACCATGTAGAATAAACCCATATTAACACCCTCCTCTGACAAATCTCTGACAAACAATAATAAAAAAAGCTATTAAAAATGTCTGGCTATTTTAAAATATGATAAATTTTTTGATATTATCAAAATAGACTTTGGCTTGCTCTTTTCCGTACATTTGGCAAAAAAGGGAGAAACACTGGTCAAAATCATCTTCATTAAAACGTTCTGCCCATTCCTTCATATACTCGGGCAAACGCTCCAACCTGCCCGTTTTTATACTTGTTTCTACCAGATACTGCAATATAATTCTGTACTTCAAGTCTAACATTTCCCGCTGGGTAATCGACCAAAGCCAGTCTTCCTCCTCCAAATACCTGCCATCATATATATCAAAAGCTTTTTCCAACAAGTCGGTATTAACTTGCCCTTCATTCAACGCTTTCCCGTAAAGTGCCTCAAATTCCTGTACATCGTAATACCCCTGTTCAAAAACCATCTTATAGCAGTTTTCAGAGTATTCAACCGCAACTTGAGTCTTTGCAAATAACGAAAGAGTCTTTCTTAGCCGGTACAATGCAGTCTGGAGATTGGCCAAAGCTTTGTTAGGCTCATGATCCGGCCATAGAATATCACAAAGCTTATCCTTATGAATCCACTTGCCATTATTCATTAACAGGTAGGCAAAGATTTCAGCGGATTTTTGCCTGCTCCATTTGAGCTCATCTTCCCCGGCCTTCACAATAAGCTTGCCAAAGGTCTGTATATTAAGTACCTTGACGTTTTCAAGGGTATGGCGCCTGGCCATACTTTTCCCCGCCAATTTATCCAGGGTTTTTATCAACCTTTCCTCTCTAACCGGCTTCAAGACATAATCATCGGCATTTACCTCAAAAGCTTCGGCGGCATAATGATTGTAAGCAGTAATAAAGGCAATTTCTATATTAGGATTAATGGCTATCAAATTTTCAGCCAACTCTAAACCGTTCATCACCGGCATTTCTATATCTAACAGCGCTATTGCGAAAAAGGTATCGGCGGCATGCTGCAAAGCCTTCAAAGCATTATTACAGGCTACACAGCGGTCATTTTTCCTGTATTTGCTTACGTATTCCTCAATTTCCTGCAGTGTTTTCAGTTCATCATCAACAATTAAAATATTCATAATGGCTTCACCTCTCTATTGTATTGGTATTAAAAACTCCACGTTTGTACCTTTGCCTATTTGTCCACTTATGGTTAAACCTTGTCCATACATTGACATTAGTCTCTTGTGGATATTCTTCAGCCCTACACTGCCTTTTCGGGCTTCGCCCGCAAGCAGTTCTTTATTTATGTCAGGGGCAATTCCAATCCCGTTATCATGGATAGCCACCCTGACGCATTCGCCTTCATTATGTACACTGATGCTGATCTTTCCGCCTTCCAGCTTCTTCATAATTCCATGCTTTAAAGCATTTTCCACCAGGGGCTGGATGGTTAGTATCGGAATTTTACAGTCTATACTGCCATCGACAACATACTCGACTTGCAGTCTTTCTTCAAATCGTTCCTGCTCAATGGCCAAATATGTCCTAACTAGCTCCAGTTCCCGTCGTAGAGTGGTGAAGCCATTAACGCTGTCAAAGTCAAAGCTGGCCCGCAAATAATCGGATAAATCAAGTATGACTTTCTTGGCCTTAGCCGGCTCCTTTAAGCTCAAGGAAGAGATCACGCTTAAGGTGTTGAATATAAAATGCGGTTTAATCTGCGCCTGCAAAAAGGATAGCTCCGAACTTATCAGACTGCCTATAGCTTTCTTAAGCTGGACCAGGCTCCTGACCCGGGCACTCAATTCATCAGCCTCAAAAGGTTTAACCAGGTAATCATTGGCCCCGCTTCTGAATCCTGCGGAAATATCCTCAGTACGTCTCCGGGCCGTCAAAAGCAATACCGGCAGTTCCACCGGCAGGTATTTTTCTCTTATTCTGGTCAGGACTTCGTATCCTGAAACCCCTGGCATCATCACATCAAGAATTATTAGTTCAAACCCTATCCCCTGGTCCAGAAGCCTTACCGCTTCATAACCGCTGGTAAGCCCCTTTACGGTGTACCCGTCCAGGCTAAGGATGTTAATTAACGCTTTAAGGCTGGCCTCATCATCATCGACAGCCAGAATATTGTAGCTGTCAAGCTTTTTCTCCGGTTCAACATCAGCTTCCAAAATCTTGTCCATTTTCACATATGGGCTGCCAACTTCATCAATATTGGCAGCCTTCTCCCTGGCTCGCGGAAGTGTAAAGTAAAAGCGGGACCCCCTGCCCAACTCTGATTCAATCCAAATCTCTCCTCCATGCAATTTTACCAGTCCCCTGGTTATATATAAGCCTAATCCGGTGCCCTCATATTGTCTTTCCAAGGAGGCATCCAGTTGTGCAAAGGAATTATAAATGCTTGCCAATCTGTCTCGGGGGATTCCGATCCCGGTATCCTCCACTGAAACGATAATTTCGTCCCCGGATAATTTTGCATCCAGTGCTATACAGCCCTTTTTCGTAAACTTAAGCGCATTGCCCAGCAGGTTAAACAAAATCTGCCGGAGCCTTTCCTCGTCGCAAAGTGCAGCCGGCAGTTCGGATGGTATGCGGTTCTCAAATACTATGTTTTTTTCTCCTCGTAAATACTCCAGTACGAATATTACTGTTCCGGCCAGGACTTTGATGTCAACCGGTTTTAAGTTTAATTTGATTTCATTGCGTTTGATGCTGGAAACATCCAGGATATCATTAATAAGATTGGACAACCGTCGGGACGAATCTACTACCACTTGTAAATTCTGCATTTGAAGGGGATTAAGGTTGCCTGCCGCTCCTTTTATCATTGATTCAGTTACGTTAATGATTCCATTCAGCGGTGTGCGTAGTTCATGGGATGTATTGGCAAGAAATTCATCTTTGATTTTGTCCAGCTGAATGATCTTATTGCTTCTATAATCATTACAATAACTAATAAAAATTGTTCTGGATGCAAGCCAGGATACGATTATGAATACGCTTAAATTAACATAGTGACCGATAAGAACATCCGAGGAGCTTTGAAAAAAGGGTAAACCTGCTGAAATAATAAGCGTTGCGCAAAAGAAAGGGATTAATAGCTTTTTGTTTTCCAGGTAAAACAAAATGGAACAGGTAATCATATTTACCATAAAAACCATTAGATGTCCGTACAATTTTTGATCCATCAACGATATAATACTGCCCCAGCACATAATCAAGGTAATATATGTAATAATACCGTTCTCGATTCTTTCCAGTTGCTTGATGGGTTTATCCTTTAAATTTGGAATTTTTCCGGTCAACAATAAGAAAAACACATTAATTACAATCATCAGCAAGTACATTGACAAGTAAATGCCAAAATTAAAACGGTCATCTACTTTCAGCCAAAATGAGATTAACCCAATAGCTAAAAACAATCCTTCAAAAGCAATCAGTACCTTTGCCAATATTCGGCCTCTATTTAAATTGTCGGCCAATAAATATCTGGTAAAGTTTTCTTTTTCGCTTTCTTCAATATCAAATAGCACTAAGTTTTTCAATTTCATTGATAAATTTCCCATTCAACCTATATGTTTTATAAAATCATAATTTCTCTTTGATGGTATTGATTTCCTTTATGTCATATAGCTAACTCGAAATACCATCCTTTGTCATGTCGAGTTAGCTTACTTCTTCTTATGCATAGGGCTTAAGATAGAAAAAATGTATATATAGACATATACTCAACCAGGTGCTATTATGTCATTAGGTATACTGTATTAATGTCATCAGTATACCTGGCCGGCTGTTTCATTGCCCCTCCAAATGGATAAAAGTTATGCTTGGACATAGCGATTTTCACCCGGCATTTGGGGGATTTTAAATACAAATAATGTCAGTTGGGGAGGAATGTGATCGATGAAAAAGAAGAATGTGGCTCCGCTTATTATACTGCTGCTCCTGCTGGCAGCAGGTTCTTATTGGGTTTACGATAAATACTTCCTGGACTCCAATTCAAACATACAAGCCACGGGCACTATTGAAGCTACCACGATAGGTTTGAACTTCAAAACGGCCGGCACTATACAAACCCTGACTTTTGAAGAGGGCGACATTGTTAAAAAGGATCAACTGCTGGCCGAACTGACCCGCAGCGACCTGGCCGCCCAGAGAGAAAGAGATGCCCAGGGGGTTCTGGTGGCGGAGGCCAAGCTGGATGATCTGGTCTCGGGGGCACGCGCTCAGGAAATCAAGGAGGCCATTGCCAACTTGAATATAGCCCGGACCAATCTAGATCAGGCCAAAATTGACCTGGACCGGTCAGAACGACTATTTAAAGAAGGCGCTCTTCCTCAGACCGATTTGGATCAGGTACGGGTTAGTTTCAACCTGAAGAAGAATCAGCTTGATATCGCCGAAGCCGGGTTAAGCCTGCTGCAGGCCGGCAACCGGCCCTCAGTGGTCAGCGGAGCCGCATCTGAAGTACAGCGCGCTCAGGCGGTTTTAAAGGCAACTGAAACCATGCTGGAAGATTTAAAAGTTTATAGTCCTATTGAGGGAACCATTCTCAGTAAAAATTATGAAGCGGGTGAATATGTATCCGTGGGGGGATCTTTGGCAACCATAGCCGATCTAAAACGGCTGTGGATAAAGGTCTATATACCTACTGACGATCTTCCGGCGGTGAAGCTGGGACAGAAGGTTCGTTTTACAGTCAGCGGCGATCCCAACGAGCACGTTGGAACCGTAAGCTATATATCCTCCCAGGGAGAGTTTACCCCCAAAACCATACAAACCAAACAGGAGAGAACTAATGTTGTTTTTGCAGTAAAAATAAGCGTGGATAATGAAAATGGCTCCCTTAAACCGGGGATGCCGGCCGATGTGGTTTTTGACCGGAGCTGAGTAAAATGATTATTGCCAATGATATAAGTAAATCTTTTTCCAGGGTGCAGGCAGTTCGAAATGTTGATCTGCATGTTAGGGAAGGTGATATTTTTGGACTGGTCGGACCGGACGGAGCGGGAAAAACCACGCTTTTACGCATGATTTGCGGGCTGATAACTCCCGACGAGGGCGAGATAAGCTTGTCCGGCTACACGGCTCGAGAAATGGAACGGGCCAAGGAAAACCTGGGCTACATGCCCCAGCGATTCAGTTTATACGGTGATCTGACTATTATGGAGAACATCGATTTCTTTGCTGCCATGTATAAACTGGATAAGCATACGGTCAGGCAAAGGGCCGATGAAATATTATCTCTGACCAATCTCAGCGATTTTAAACAACGCTTTGCCGATAATCTGTCCGGGGGAATGAAACAAAAGCTGGCTTTGACCTGTGCCCTTATTACCCGCCCCAAACTACTGGTTTTGGATGAGCCAACTTATGGGGTGGATCCCGAATCTCGCAAGGAATTCTGGCGAATACTATACCGTTTGAATCAAGAGGGTATGACGGTTCTGGTTTCAACTGCTTATATGGATGAAGCCGAACTGTGCAACCGGGTTGCCTTCATTAATCAAGGCCGGATTAAAGCTACTGATTCTCCGGCTGCACTTAGAAAAAGCTTTGGGCATAAAATTCTGGAAGTCCGGGCGGATGTTCGAGATCCCGATATTCTTAATCAACTGCCCCTCGTTTTGGACGTTTCCTTTTTTGGTTATAAATATCAAGTGGTAGTTGATGATGTTGCAGGAGCAATCGCCTCTATCGAAAATTACCTGCAGGGAAAAAACCTTCCCCTGCTTTCCATTCATGAAGTACCTCCGTCCATGGAAGATGTCTTTGTTCTTCTGGCCGAAAAGGAGGTGGGTTAATGGAGTATGCCATTGAAAGTCATGATCTAACCCGGGTCTTTGGCAGTTTTACCGCGGTAGACAAACTTAACCTGAATATTCGCCCCGGTGAAGTCTGCGGGTTCTTGGGCCCTAATGGAGCGGGGAAATCCACGGCTATCCGCATGCTGTGCGGAATACTGCAGCCCAGCTCCGGTCAGGCTACCATTTTGGGCTATGACCTGCTGCGGGAAGTTGAGATGATAAAAAATAATATCGGTTACATGTCACAAAAATTTAGTCTTTATGAGGATTTAAGTGTTGTCGACAATCTTTCTTTTTATGCCGGCATCTATAGCATTCCCCGCCGTGAACGTGCCGGACGCATAGCGGAAATGCTTAAACTGGCCGACATAGGCGACCGGGAGGATTCGCTGGTGGCCAATCTTAGTGTGGGTTGGAAGCAACGCTTGGCTCTATGTTGCGCAATAATTTCCCGTCCTGCCATGGTCTTTCTGGATGAACCCACCAGTGGGGTCAGTCCCACCAGCCGGCGCCAGTTTTTTAATATCATTCAAAACCTGGCCAACCAAGGAACTACCGTGGTTGTAACCACCCATTTTATGGATGAAGCCGAGCGCTGCGACCGGATTGCATTTATGTCCGAAGGTAAATTAATGGCGTTGGACACTCCAGATAATTTGAAGAAAAACATTATTCAAGGTCAAATGGTGGAGCTTGAATTGCCGCAACCCATGGAACACCTTAGCAGCATAGCCTCACTGTCTTTTGTCCGGGAATGTAGTATGCACGGGGCATTTATTCATGTCCTGCTTGAAGATCAAACGAATATTAATGCTTTGCAGGATTTTACCGGCGTCATGCCCCGGCCCATAACTCCAATGTTGGAGGATGTATTTGTAACAATGGCTAAAAAGAGAGTAAAGGTGGCGGACGAAGCATGAGCAGAATCCTGGCGGTAATGAAGAAGGAAGTATTGCAGATGACACGGGATCGAATGACCCTGGCTCTTGTTTTTATGATCCCGCTGGTGCAGTTGTTATTATTTGGTTATGCTATACAAACCGAGGTAAAACACATCTCTACCGTGGTCTTCGACCAGTCTTTATCTCCCGAGAGCAGGGATATGTTGAGTTCTTTTTCCGCTTCGGGTTACTATGATATTACCTATTCCGCAGGCAGCTTCGACGAAGTAACTCAAAAAATTGACAGTGGCCGGGCCAAGGTAGGCATTGTGTTCCCCCCTGATTTTGCTGAAAACCTTCGCAAGGGTGCATCCTCGCCGGTACAGGTGATTGTAGACGCCAGCGATAACATGGTAGCCAATCAGGCTATAGCGATAGCCAATTCCATTGGCCTCATTAAATCCCAGCAGGTCATTTTCCAGAGGATGCATATCAGCGCAGCGCCATATGATATCCGGGTTCGGCCCTGGTACAACCCGGATGGAATCACCGCTTACTATATGGTTCCAGCCATTTTGGGCATAATTGTGACTCTGACCATGATGATTCTTACTGCGGTAGCAATCGTGCGCGAGCGTGAACGCGGTACCCTGGAACAACTTATGGTAACCCCTATCAAGTCCTATGAGATGATGGTCGGCAAAATCGCCCCTTATATCGTTATGGGATATATACAGATAACTGTGGCACTTCTGGTGGGCGTGCTGGTTTTTGGCGTACCTATACGGGGAAGCCTGCTGCAGCTGTATCTCCTGACTCTGTTTTTTATCACCGCCTCGCTGGGTTTGGGACTTATGATATCTAATATTGCCAAAAATCAGATGCAGGCCTTTCAGTTATCATTTTTGGTGATGCTGCCCAGTATATTGCTGTCCGGGTTTCTATTCCCACGGGACGCCATGCCGCGTATCATCTATTATATCAGTGCGGTTATACCGTTAACTTATTACCTGGACATTATTCGCGGTATCATCCTTAAAGGCATAGGTTATCAATACCTGATGGGGCAGGTTACGGTACTGCTCGTCTTTTCTCTCGTTTTTTTGACTATAAGTACAATTAAATTTAAAAAGAAAATAGCTTGATAGGAGAAAACCGTATGGATATCAGGACAAGAATCACCAGCGCCTGCCGGGAATTATCTCAGGCACGCGGTTTTCATAATATGAACATGGATGAACTGGCCGCTCGCGCCGGAGTCAGCAAGAGAACGGTTTACCGCTATTTCCCCAGCAAGGAGGATATTATAGAAGCGACCGTGAAGGCATTTTTGGATCAGGTAGCGTCTGAAGCCGACCAACTTCTGCAAATTGAAAAAGAGCCGGCCCGGATTCTGTCCGGACTGTTAAACTACCTCTTCATACATGGCCAGTTTCTGATCAATCCCTTCAGTTTCAATGATTTAAGGGTCTATTACCCCAATCTGTGGCAAAAAATTGATCAATTTCGAGTGGAGAGGATAAGAGCCGTACTGGGCTTAATCAGCAGCAACAGCGAAAGCTCCCTTAAAGGTGAGGTAGATCCTCGCATCGTTTCGGCGGTAATCCTGGCTTCTATCCAGGCAGTCTTAAATCCTGACTTTGTCCTGGCCAACAACCTGACCTTTGAGGAAACCGCCCGCCAATTAAGCAAACTATTGGTGAGCGCGGTCATTCCAAATTAAGCTTGCAGGGGAAGTTAAACATAAACGTCATAACAGCGGTGACAAAAGCCGCCAAAAGGCCTCTTTTGCCCTTACTGACAGGGATCGATGCAGGTAGTTTTCCATAGTAATTTCACTACAGTCCTCCAAATCTTTCCTAAAGGTGGTCTCTAGTTCCTGGCTCACCTTCTCATCATATATAAAGGCGTTTACCTCAAAATTCAGATCAAAGCTCCTGATATCCAAATTGGCAGTACCAATCGAGCTTGCCATGCCATCAATCACAATTGTTTTACTGTGCATAAAACCTCGGTTGTAATAAAAACACCGCACCCCGGCCTCCAGCAATTCGCCTACATAAGATAACGACGCCCAGTGAACAAAAAAATGATCCGGTTTTCCAGGAATTACCAGACAAACTTCAATTCCTGACAGAGCAGCAATCTTCAATGCCTCCAGAATGCTGTCATCGGGGACAAAATATGGGGTCTGCAGGTAAATATTACGCTGTGCGCCGCTAATCATTTTTATATATGCGTTTTTTATCGCACTCCACTTGGAGTCTGGACCGCTCGATACAATTTGTATCCCGGTTTGCCCCTGCGGCATCCGGTGCGGAAAATAGCGGGCCTCGGCAATAAAATCATCCTTGGAAGCGTAGCGCCAATCAAGTAAAAATCTTAATTCCAGTTCATCCAACGCACTGCCTTTGATGCGAATATGGGTGTCACGCCAGAACCCGAACTCCGAGGAAATCCCCAAATATTCGTCTCCGATATTAAATCCTCCCACGAAGCCTTCTTCGCCGTCAATAAGACAGATTTTACGGTGATTGCGATAATTAATACGCAGGTTTATATAGGGCAAGAGCGGCGGGAAGAAGTTGGCCGTCTTGCCTCCGGCTGCAGTCAGCGGTTTAAAAAATTTCCAGGGAAGGCGCATGCAGCCCATGCCGTCATAAAGCAGTTTCACTTCCACCCCCGCCCGGGCTTTGCTGGCTAGCAGATTAAGAATTTGCCTACCCAGTGAATCGTTGCGGATGATGTAGTATTCCATATGTATGTATTTCTGCGCCCCTTCCAGGCACTCTATCATTTTCCGAAACAGATCCTCCCCATTGTTAAATATCTCTACGCTATTATCCCGGGTAAATAATGCCTGGCTGTTGATATTTAAATGGATCAGATCCTTATATTGATTAATATATTTGTTTTTGAAAGTTAACCGCCTATTGAGCAAATACTCACTCTGCTGCTGAACCAGGGAAAAAATCTCCCGTTCTTCCCCTTCTTTCATATAGAACAAGCGTTTTTTACGCAAATCCTGTCCCAAAAACAAGTATAAAACAAAGCCAAAACCGGGCAGGAAAAACATCACCAGCAGCCAGCTCAGCGTTGCGGTGGGATTGCGTCTTTCAAAACCTACCACTAACAAGGCCAAAATAATATTGAAAACAAATATGAAACTTACTATCTGGGAGCTAGTATTAGCGATGGTCATAATATACCCCCCGGTATTGCATACTTTCAACATACCAGACTGGCGGTACCGTCAGGATAGGTTTGATGTAGGACTATCTCCTCCCCCACCTGGCAACCACTGCTTTGCAGGACTTGACTTACCGTTCTCTCTGCCAGGGAGGGTCGGTTATTCTTCTGGCTCAAGTGGGCCAAGAAGACCTGCATTATAGCTTGGCGGGGAATGCGTGCCAGGATTTGCCCGGCGTCGTAGTTGGATAAATGGCCCTGCTGGCCCTTTATTCGCTGCTTAAGAAAGGGGGGATAGGGCCCGTTCTTCAGCATCTCAATATCATGATTGGACTCTAAAATCGCCACATCCGCATAAGCCAAAGCTTCCGCAACAGATCTGGTTACTACGCCGAGGTCGGTCGCCAAAACCCATTTGGTGTTTTGATAATAAAAACAAAACCCGACCGGCTCGACCGCATCGTGAGATATTGCAAAGGGTACGATTTTAACCGCACCCAAATCCAGACTATCCCCCAAATACCGCTGGCATTCAGGCGGAATTCTGTCTCGCGCAGGCATTGCCTCCCAGGTTGCAGGCCGGGCATATACCGGCAGGCGATATCTTTTCAGCAAAACCTCCATACCTTTAATATGATCAGAATGCTCATGCGTTATCAAAATGCCGTCTAATTTCTCGACCGCGATTCCGACCCCGGCTAGACCACGTTCAATCCTTCGGGCGCTTATTCCGGCATCAATCAGCAGTCTCTTTCCGCCCATTTCGATTAAAACCGCATTACCGGTACTTCCGCTGGCCAAAATATGTAGCTGCATTTTTAGAACTCCTTATGTAAATATGATTAAAGTAGTTAATATTTCTCTTCTCCAGGAATAATAAGGCGCTCGACCCGACAGGTATACTCCTGTAATTATAACTGTATTTTGCCCTCTTTTCACTGTTAAAAAGAAGCCGCTACCTCACCGGACAAGCCTTCCCAGAAATTCTCTTTCGATCTGGGCCATAATAATTAATGGACGGTTAGCTGGAAATATGATGAAATGCTTGATTTAAGCGAGAATTGTAAGCTGCTTATGCGTGGTCTACAAGCCTGCCAGCCTGGTAAGTGGAAGAGCGCCAAGAAATCAAATCACCTGTTTTGGGCGAATATGTAGTCTTCGCCTGTGCAATTTTAGCGGGAATCAAAACGTTGTTTCCGTATCCAATTCTCCGAATACTACTATGGTTTCAATTCTGTCCAGTAATACGTTTATATCAACAAACACCTGAAGACTAATGCATGTTCCCACTACGGGCGATGTCAAATTGCAGGGATTGGACGGATCTTCACTGCTGCCAAGAATGTCGGCTTCAAAATTCCAATTTGCAAGTACTATTTCGATACCTTGGACCAATGCTCTTAGTTCTTGATTCGTAAGCGGGGGATCAAAATCCTGTGCTGCAATGACCTGTTCATAAATATCTTCTATTGTTACCACCTGGAATTCTCTTCCCACCGCAACTGTCATTATTATTTGGTAATCAACAAATATATCTACGGAATTTATTACTCCCCTGGTTTCTAAGACGTTTACCATAATATTCTTAATGCTGGTTATTTTGCCGCCTACTTGACTAGTTGGTACGACAAAATTTGTATCCAGGATTTTTGCCTGACTCTCAGAATACCTGGCTATAATGGCCTTAGCGTCAATATTTATTATACCGCCGTCAGGGTATTCACATTTTAGGTCTGCCATAATCTTTCCCCTCTTCTTATCTCTAATTATTCCTGACATTAGGCACGCTACATCAGGTTATTTATATCTAAACTATTGTATTAAAAAGGGCTGTAAAATGTGATTACCTGCCCCCTTTTTTTCTACTGGTTTTCCCGCATGTGGTGTTCACCTTCGACCCCGCTATCACAGAAAATCTTCAGCCCCTTGGCGGCTGCATCCTGGCAAAATCCAATATCTTCAGAACCATAAGCCGCCGAGTAACGAATTCCATACCTATCTATGACTTCTCTTTTCAGCAAATAACATGCCCCGCTGCAGTCCACCTCAAAGACCCTGTTACGAGGAAAGTCACGTATATACCGCCATGTTCCGTCGCTTTCATGTTTTAGAATGTTGTAAATGCCCGGATCACCCATTTCATGTCCGTTGCATACCAGAGCCGATATGATCTTACAGTCGGCTTTCAACAAGTAGTTTAAAGCGTGGGGTGGCAGCAGGATATCGCTGTCTACAGAAAACAGGTACCCACAATCTGATTCAAGAAATGCCGCCAGGAGTATATTACGAAGCCTGGCAAGGTGGGTGACAAGATAGTATCCGCGCATATGGCTCTTGCTCTGGTATCTTCCCTGATTCTGTTCAATGATTTTCACCTGGCCTGGCTTTTCTCGAGCGAAATCCGCCAGCAAATTCGGGGTCTTATCTATGCAATCATTAACAATAAAACAATAGCGTAAAGATTCGGATGGGAAATCCAGGTTGGATAAGCATTTTAGGTAGCGAGGCAAAATCCAAGCCCGGTTGCGTACCGGGCAGCCTATCATTATATTTTCTGCCACTATTGCCTCCTTAACTCTCTAAGGTCAATGTTAATCGACTCTCTTACCGCTATTTGAATACTATGGAAACGAGATACTCTCTTCCGGGATATCACGGGGAGGGTTATAGGCAGATTTTGCTGGGAATCTACACCTTTTCGCGCCAGGTTCTCTTCTATGATAGCGATTATTTGCCTGGCCCTGGCCGTCCAGGAATTCTGCCGGGCTAAGTCCATTCGCTGCATTCTTTGAGCAGAATTGTCGTCATAAAGTGCGGACTTTACATTTTCCATAAATGACTCCTCATTTTCGGAAAAAAGGACTAGTCCCGGATATTTTTCAGCTTCGGGAATGGCGGTAGTTACCACCGGGATGCCTGACGCCATATACTCCCACATCTTAATAGGATTCACTGCTTCTATCATGCTGGATATTTTAAAAGGTATGATTCCCACATCGAACTGTTGGAAATAACGAGGCAGTTGTTGATACGGTTTAATTCCTAACCAATGAAGGTTTTGGTGAGATGGGATTTGGCTGATATTATACAACGGCCCAACCAATACGATATTACAGTGCGGAAGATTTTCCGCCAGGCGTTCAACCAATTCCAGATCACACCAGGTAGCAATTGCGCCGCTATAACCGATAACTGGACCACGAATATTTTGCATATCCTTCGGAATAGGCAGGTTTTTATTTGCAGCTTGGTAATAAAAGTCATAATCACAAGCATTGGGTACCAGATGAGTATTGGAGTTGACGCTCGCGGCCTGCGTATAAAGTCTATCTGAAGCAGCCAGGACCACATCGGCCGATTGCAGTGCCCGGTAATAGTTCTTTTCCCAGGATGCAAACTCTCCGCTGGGTTCATCAACACTATCAAAGACCACCAGGGATGGATCGTATCTATCAATCGTCTCAATATCATCGGGTGATGAGAAGTAAATTACCGGCTGAATACCATTTAGATAGGGGTTGATATCAATCTGATTAAATATGTAAAAGTAAGGATTAAGCTGTTCAATCCCTGCTTCCGGATGGAACAGGTAAGGACGGTTCAGAAAATAACTGGGTATCTGTAATTCGGAAAAGCTTTTCATTAGCTGGTGGGGACGTTGAAACATATAATAAAAATCAATACTGGGAGGACATAAAATGCAGCTTATTCGGGACAACTGTTACCCTCCAATAATTTTGCTGGTTTCCAACACTTCCATGTATAGCGCTTCCAGCTTATCCGTTACCTTCTGAATGTCATAATCCTCTTCTATCATTTCATATCCATCCTTAATGGCCTTCTTACGATGGATTTCATTTAATAGAGCATTATATAGTTCCTCTAGAAGCTCCCCATCATTAAGCCAGTGATATCCCGTACGACCTGCAATAACCTCTTTATTGTGACGGCTGATAAGGCCGGCATACCCTTTATCGCTCACCGCAAAGACCGGTCGCTTACAGGCCATCGCTTCTATAGCGGCTCTGCTGCAAGCCAATACCAGATCGGCAATATGAAGGAACCGGGATATGTCTGTTCTTCTCCCCATCCGGCAAACTTTAAGATTTGGGCAATTTTCTATATCATTCCGATTCCTTTCCCAAACAATATCCCGATAGGCTCCATCCCCTACAAGAATCAGATTCAGTCCATGCAAATGCTGCGCCAATAAAGGCGCGCAATCCATGAGTTGCATCACTGGCTTTTCTTTATTGTCTTCCAGTCGGCTGACTGCCACTACGGTCTTCCAGGTGGCGTCTATTTCTAATTCTTTTATAAATGTTGGATCAGCTGCATCGGGGTAGAACTCTTCCCGGTTAATCCCGTTATATATGGTAAGAACTTTTTCAGGAAAAGCAACACTTCGTCTTAGCAAGTCTTCTACCACTTCATCCACAGAAATAATTTTGCTGGCTTTCTTGGCTACCGGGTAGCCGTTGGGAGAACGATCCACACCAAAATTGTAGAGTCCATGTATGGTAATAACAAGAGGTACATCTATCGCTGCGGCCACCTTATGCCCTCTAAAAATGGCCGAAAAAGGATGAGTATGAATCAAATCAGGCCTAAAATCCGTCAGGTCTTTTAATGGATCATTAGAAAATAATTCAAAACGAAAGACACGTTCATCTCCGTTAACCATCTTCAAAAAATCGGGTGCGATCGCATTCGCACTCAGGAATATGCTGTGTCCCCTCCGTAATAGCTCATTTACCTGAGTGATTACATGGGTCTCCAAGCCCCCTCCCGATTCCAATCTATCCGCATAAATCGCTATCTTCATTGTCTCCTCCTATAGGATTGGAGCCCATTCTTAATCGTAACCGCCGCCCCTACAACTGTTTTGTCTATATGAATTTTAAATATTGTATGCCGTCCGATGCAAAAAAGTGTGTCTACCCGGTTACTGAAATTTATATTGATGCCAGCCAGTAATCAGGATAATTAGGCGCCATAACATTATCAGGCGCGTGGCCGAAATCGATTGAAACCTTTCCCCATTTATTCGCCATGGTTGAAGCAATAATTACCGCATTGACGCCTGCCGATACCAGCGACCATTGATGCGGAATCTTCGCCATTTCGGACAGGCATGAATCCAGGTCTTCATAACTATTAATTGGTACTGTACCAGGCACCTTCACCCCCAGTTTATCGTACAACAGGTCAGCGAAACGTAGGGCCGGATTACCTACCAACAAGGGCGGATACTTTGCTATTAGTTCAACAAAGGGTTTATACATAGGCATATATACATTGTCAAAAGCATAGCAAATTGATTTAGCCTGGATATCAAAAGCATTAAATATGTCTTCAGTTAGTTTATCGCCGGCAAATACGCCTACTGTATCTGCTTCCTTTACGGCCTTTACCATTTCATCCCTCATAATCAAATTAGGCAGAGTGATTCCACAATATTGATTAGAATGTGACCAACCTACGTTTTTGCTGATCCATTCCTGACTGAATAGTATATCCTGAGCCAGCACAATATTTTCGCCATCTCCTATTCGCACCAGCGAGTAGGGTTCTTGAGCGGTTATGGCCTGGTCTATTCTGGAAACGATATTAGCGATCCCGATATAATCTGCGGCTTTTAACTGTATCGTCATCCTTTTATCCTCCAAATCTCACATTTTCCACCATTAACCAGTCTGGTAAACTATTGTATTGTATGCGCACAAAATCAACAAGGTGTCCCGGCCCCCCTTGATCTATATGGGAAAACCGTTCACCCTGTACTATTTACACGCATATCATATTCTGTAAGAATTTAGCGGAATCACGGGTTGAACGCAGACCAGAAGCTGAAAATTGTATAGGTGTCAAAATCCCCATAATTATTCTAATAGCAGGTTACATTTCAAAAGTTGCCGTGGTAAGAATACCCAGTACAAGGCATAAATTTTTCGAAAGGAGTTGTTATCTCTTGCCCCAACTGAGTGATTTAGAAACAATTATCTATAATAATGGAGAACGTCTTATCCCTTATGTAACCCATGCCCGTGACGAGGTTGTACGCCACAAAAGCTCGTATTGGTTTTTTTACCGCATTATTAAACAAGATCTAATGGCCAACAACAATAAAAGTAAAATGATTAAAATAGTTGATCTAGGATGTGGGGTTGGTCATGGTTGCTGTATGCTGTCCCATATTCCTGATTCAGAGGTGGTAGGCGTAGATATTTCCCAACCTACCCTGGAATATGCTAGAAGCCACTACTCTGCGTTCAATATCAGCTACCAACTTGCTAATTTAAACGAATATATTCCCTCGATGCCTGAATTTGACTATGTAGTCTCTCGTGGTGCCTTCGAACATATAGCCGATGGTATAAAATTAGTTCTATCAAGTAACTGGACGTCAAGACTCATATTTGATGTTCCCTATGATGAACCAAAGGGTAGAAATCCTCATCATTTAATCAGCCAGATCAATGAAGAATCGTTTGCAGATTTTCCAAGGGCAGAAGTTTTCTATCAAGATATGGAGGGTATCATTTATGATTTTAATAAAAAACCCCCGCGTCCTAATATGATCATCTGTGTATGCAGTCATCCTGATTTACCTCAAATCAATGATATTGGATTAGATTTTCCCCTACCTCCTTGGACAGAAGACATGGATCTGGAGGTTAAATAAATGGATATTAAAGTTACCATACTTATAGCAGCCATGCAGAGAGCAAATTTGTTAAAGTGGAACTTATATTCTCTTGCCAATCAAAATATCCCGTTTGCTTTTGAAACTATTGTTCTGAATGATGGCATACCCGACGAAACTGAGACAGTCTGCCAAGAATATCAAGAACGCCTTAACCTAAAATACATTTTTACCGGGCAACGGAATCTGGGAGGAGAAATAACATGGCGGGTCCCTGGTTTCGCCTATAATATTGGGGCCAAATTATCCTGTGGTGAGATCCTCATATTGTCCTGTGCCGAGATGTTTCATATAAACGATGGTATTAACCGCTTAACTTACCCGTTGTTAGATGATCATAAATTATTGGGCATGCCCATAGGAATGGATGATCAAGATGGTTCCTTTTTAAAATATGTAATAGATACGGGCGGAAATATTAATGAAGAAAGTATGCCTACCCAGTACCCAACCCTTAACACCTTCCTGCCCTTCTTGCTTTCCATAAGCCGGGCTGAATTTATGGCTATAGGTGGATATGACGAAGACTTTACCGGCATATCCTTTGACGATAATGACCTGGTAGACAGGTTAGTGAAAAACGGTTGCTGTTACTGCCGAACCGAGGCTAAAACCGTCCACCTTTATCATCAGCGGAATGTTTTCCTGGGCAAAAATATGTATGAATCTATTTCTTTTAATGAAAAGCTGTATCTGGGAAGAAGCAATCAAATTGTACGTAATCAAAATAGGGAGTGGGGCATACTATAAATCCCACCCAGACCGTCAAAAAAGCTCAATAGCCGCGTTATTAACGAAAGCCCGTTCAATCGACGTACTCTATACGGGGACATTCCTTACCCGAAGGGAAGGTGTGTCCCCATACCTTGATCCGCCTCAATCACCCTGCGGGTACTCCCCCCTACGGGGACCACTGATGTGCCGTGAACGGCACGACTAATGTTGCCGGTGCTCACTGCGTTCACATAATAAGGTTGCACGGGCTTTCATTAATGCCTTGCTCTTGCAACATTAATCGTACCGTTTAACGGTACATCAGCAACCTTAATAGCACCGATAGGTGCATCAGTAGTCCCCGTAGGGGGGAGTACCCTTGGGTGAACTCTTTTGCTCGGTCTGCCTTTATTGACACTCCGACTGGAATTTTTTAAAACCCCACTATCCATACAGTTAATTCTCATTCTTTATATCTTTTATTGCATAAAATGCTCCGAAGGGCTTTTCAAATGCCCTGCCCACATTATCAACGTAATGAACCACTTCACTGGCGTATATTTGATAAGAATCATCGAAATCTTCCGGTTGCCAACCTGATTTATGTTCCTGCCACTCACCACCATCAAAACCCCAGGCATCTTTGCCATCGGGATGTCTTTGCGGCAGAAACCCCAGAGGCGTAAAGATTACAATTTGCTCTCTGGCTATAGTTTCAGTTGCCTTCAATAGACAACTAGCTTCTTCTTTATCCAAATGCTCGATTACATCCAGTAAGAACACGGTGTCAACTGAACGCGCCGGGAATATTTTTGTGGCTTCAGCCCAGGTAGCATTAATTATTACATATACCCTGTCTGATTCATTTCCGGTCTTTTCCTGCAGTACCTGGATATATTGATAAAACGGCTCTAAACAAATATGCACCGATGGTTTTACCAGATTTTGCGGTAATATCCCACAACCAATATCCAGAACCACATTTACTTTTTTAAGCTGGCCGGCAACCGTTGATGAAAGTTGGTGATAAGCTACCCAGGTTATTTCCATTTCAAATCAACTCCTCAAGTATTTCCATAATAGTGATCTGACGGGGTTTTGGGGCATTCTCTAGACCGGGCGCATAGCCAGATATTCTTTAATAATCGCCAGGCTTTGCGCACATCGCATATCCCAGTCGTTTTCACGCGCAACCTGCTTTCGCTCATTTATTATTTTCTGTTTAAAGGCAACGGGCATGTTGTTTTCTTGGAGGGCTTCATCAATTTTGGCAATAAACTCCTTATGACTTCGAGCAATTTTTACGATACCTGTATAACGCCTTACTTCTGGAAGGTCAGTTGAAACTACCGCTTTACCTGCCGCAAGGTATTCATACATTTTAATTGGGTTGGTGTTTAAGGTTAATTCGTTTTGGATAAATGGAATCATACAAACATCGAAGCTTCCTAAATATTTGGGAAGCTCCGTGTAATCCCTGGGTCCTAAAATATATACATTAGAGCAGCCGGCAAATAAAGCCGTGTTAATCCCATGAATTGGTCCAATGATGACCAGGGACCACTCAGGATGGGTCTGGGCAATTGTCAGCAACAACTTGGTATCAACCCATTCATAAAAAGCCCCAATGTAACCGATAATGGGATTGGGAATGCCCCTGACAAGTTCATTTTGGGTGGCAGGCAGGAAGGAGAAGTGTTTATAATCAGCAGCATTAGGAACCAGATAAGTTGAGACATTAAAGGCCTGACAACGTTTAAACAGGCTATGTGCAGTCGCGAATACTACATCCGCCGCTTCAATTAGTCCTATTTCTTCAATTTTCGTTTCAGGTGGCCACCAACTGAAACTGGCAAAATCGTCGACACAATCATAACAAACCAAGCGATGGGGGATTTTTTCCACCATCGCCCGTGAATTAGGCAGGCAGGTCCAGATAATCGGTTGCTCTATATGGAATTGCTTTAGTACTGCATTGATAAAGATCGTTTTAATCCAGCGATTCAATTCGTTCATACCACCGGTATCTAAGTTGCCTCCAAAAGCATCCGAACTAAATTCAACCAGCGAAAATCGAATCAAATTATCATTTATTTGTTTTACCCGGTTTCTTAATAATGACAGATCGTTTAATAATTGAAATATTTCCTGATGGGCGATCGGATAAGCGTGGTCGACATAGAGAACCTTATATTCTCTGGCAATGCGTGACATCAACTGCTGGGGACGCTGCCAGATATAATCCCAGCGGGTGGATGACAAACATAGAAGCTCCATTTTAGGGATCATGCAGCAAATCTCCTTTCAATCTGCGGGTGAACCAAAGATTTTTACCTGTGATTGCTAAGGTAGTTAGCCATCCTCCGAGCCGCACCGCCCTTCTAAAGCCTCCTGGTATAGACCTTCTAGTTTATCGATCATTTTCTGGATATCAAAGTTATTCTTAAACAGTCCATAGCCTTCTTGGATAGCTTTATCAAGCAGTACTTTATCTTCAAGGGTATGATATAGGGTCTCTAATAATTCCTGGTCGCTCAAACAAGAGTAACCTTCTCGACCGGTTATACTTGACTCGTTTTCGTGGGTAACGATCCCTGCAAAACCCTTACTGCCAGCAGCAAATACCGGTCGTTTGCAGGCCATTGCTTCCAAGGCGGCTCTGCCGCATGCTATGACTAGATCCGCAATATGCAGAAGCTTGGCTATGTCCGTCCTCCTCCCCAATCGGCAAATCCTCAAGTCGCGGCAGGATTCTATTAACCCCCGGTTTCTTTCCCAAACCTCATCCCGATAGGCTCCATCACCTACAATAAGTAGATTCAGCCCGCCCAGTCTTTCCGCTAACAATGGAACACAATCCATAAGCTGTAAAACGGGTTTTTCCTTGTCATCTTCCAGTCTGCTTACAACTACGATAGTTCTCCAGATGGGGTTAACCCCTAACTCTTCTTTCAGTTCCTGATCACCGGGGGCAGGATAGAAATTATTCCGGTTGATTCCATTGTATATAGTCACAATTTTTTCGGGGAATTCCACACAGCGTCTCAGCATAATCTCAATCGTGTCGTCTATAACAATTATTTTGCTGGCTTTACCGGCTACCAGGTTACCCAGAGGAGAGCGATCCACTCCGAAATCATAAAGGCCATGTATAGTGACAAATAGCGGTATGCCTAAATCAAAAGCCACTGTATATCCCCGGAAAATAGCCGAAAATGGATGAGCATGCACCAAGTCGGGCTCAAATTGTGCCAGGTCTTTTAATGGATCATCCGAAAAAAGTGCAAAGTTAAAATTACTTCCATTAGTTTTAATGGCCTCTAAAAAATAGGGATCCATTGCATTCGCGCTTAGGAATACCCTATGTCCCCTCTGTAATAACTCATTAACCTGAGTAATCACGTGGGTTTCGAGCCCCCCGCCTGAGTCAAGCCGATCGGCATAAATGGCGATTTTCATCATTGTCCCCCCGTTAAATTATCCAGACTATAAAGTGATAAATGCCTTTATAATCTGTTCCGCCCGCAGCTGGTAGTTATGTTTGCAATATACTTCCTGCTGCGCCCGGTAGGCTCGTGATTTTCTTTCCCCTTCATCCATACCTAGAATAGTCTCCACCTGCTTAATCGTTTCTTCCTCGTTTCGCACCTGGAATATTAAGTCGCCGAAGATGCGTTCCTGGGCTTGAGTGTAGTGAGCCAAGTAGAGTCCTCCTCCACTAGCCAGTGCTTCGTAAGGCCGCATGGAAGTCTGAGTGAGGGAAGTGTTATCGCAGTTCATACCCATGATAATTTTGGCTGAGCTATACACATAAGCAAGTTCTTCGTAGGGCAGTAATCCGCCATATATCTCCGGGTGGTTTAACAGATTGATTGGTCGAGCAGGATCATCCCACCATATTCCCCAGATCTTAATGTCGTACCCTTGCTCAATTAAGGGCAGGACAAACCACTCCGCTTCCTCATAGCGTGACGAATAGTTGCTGGCTACTAAAACGATATCATGTAAATATTCCCTTTTAGGTCCGGTGTAGTGATGAAATTCCGGATTACATCCGAACAAAAGCAGCTCGGCTTTCTTCCCAATCGCTTCATATTGGGGTATGCATTCTACGGTAGTTGTAAATATATAATCCACCAGAGGGGCGTAAGCCATGGAGAGGGTTTGTGTACAAATAGGATCCTCGATAGCCCAATATAAATGAGGAACACCAAGTTTGCGAGCAACCTGGCATATATTGTAGATATCAAAGCCGGGGTGACCTTCGGTGAACATGAAATCTGGTTTAAAACTATCAATAGCACTGGTAAGTCGTGTTACCTGCTCTGTAAGTGGTTGTCCCCACAACCTGGCGTCTTCCCCTTGGATAACCCTGACCTCATGTCCTGCTTGTTCGAACCCGGCGGTAAGGCCGTATTTGATTAAAGGTGCTTCATTAGTAAATAGTACTTTCATGATTTTCCCTTCCGGCTGACATTGATTCAATATATATAGCCCATTTTATGAGGTCAGAAGCTAAAATGTTCCAATTTATAATTGTTGATAAAAAAACCCTCCATAACAGAGGGTTTATCCTTTATCATAATGTTTATAATTAGGTAGTATTTCTAACCCAGATAGGCCTCCTTGACGAGATCATTATCCAGAAGTTCACTGCCTTTACCGCTTAGAACCACAGTACCGGTTTGAAGAACATAACCACGATGAGCAATTTTAAGTGCCTTGAGGGCATTTTGTTCCACAAGCAGGATAGTCATTCCTCCGGCATTAAGCGTTTGTATGACCTGGAAAATATGATCCACCAGAAGAGGAGCCAATCCCATGGATGGTTCGTCTAGCAAGAGAATGTCGGGTTCACTCATTAACGCCCGCCCCATGGCCAGCATTTGCTGCTCGCCGCCACTCAAGGTACCGCCCTTTTGTCGCCGCCGCTCCTGCATGCGCGGAAATAGATCAAATACTCTCTCCATATTCTCTTTATTGCGGGCTTGATCAGTTATGCGGAATGCACCCATTTCCAGATTCTCCTGCACCGTTAGGCGCGGAAATATTTTACGTCCCTCGGGAACGTGGGCTACTCCCATTGCGGCAACCTCGTGAGCAGGAAGTTTTTCAATACTTTTATTACGGAATAATATCTGCCCGCTGCGAGGTTTCAATAACCCGGAAATGGTCTTAAGCGTGGTAGTCTTACCGGCGCCGTTGCTGCCAATCAGCGAGACTATTTCCCCTTCCTCCACTTCCAGGGAAACGCCTTTTAACGCATTGATTTCACCATAGTATGTTTTGACATCTTGTATACTCAGAACCGGAGTCATATTCTGGCCTCCTTAAACGGCTTCCTGTCCAAGGTAAGCCTTGATTACTTCAGGATTATTACGGATTTCACGGGGCGTTCCCTCAGCTATTTTAACACCGTAATTTAGGACTGTAATCCAATCTGATATTCCCATTACCACTTTCATATCGTGTTCGATGAGCAAAATGGTAACCTTCTTTTCGTCTCTTAGATGAAGGATGAATTCCTTCATTTCATCAGTTTCCCGCGGGTTCATCCCGGCGGTAGGTTCATCCAAGAGCAGCATTTTGGGTTTAACAGCTAAAGCTCGCGCCACTTCCAGCCGCCTTTGATCTCCATAAGAAAGACTCCTGGCCAGCTCGGTCTCTTTCCCTTCCAGTCCGGCATATTGCAAAAGGCTGCGGGCTTCTTCATAGGCTTTTTCTTCTTCCCGGCGCACTCCGGGGGTATTAAAAATAATTCTAGCCATGCTGGCTCTCAAGTGCAGGTGCATACCGACCAATACATTCTCCACCGCCATCAGGTCCGGAAATAGGCGTATATTTTGGAACGTACGGGCTATCCCGCAAGCGGCCACTTTTTCCGGCGATAGGGTGGTAACATCAAGGCCGTCGAAAGTAATCTTACCTTTATCAGGATTGTAATATCCGCTTATAATGTTGAAGAAAGTAGTCTTGCCTGCTCCATTGGGTCCAATAATACTGGCAATCTGACCCTGTTCCATAGAAAAATCGATATCGTTAACTGCCGTCAGACCGCCAAAGGATTTATTAATGCCTTTTGCTTCAAGTAACATCTGTCTTATCCTCCTGTATCCCATTGGTTATCTGATCCTTCCCCTTTTTCTTCAACCAGGCCGGTAATGAACGACTGGCTGGCATCAAACCCTGTGGTCTATAGATGCAGGCCAATATTAGAATCAAACCGTAAATGAGTTTTTCATATTTAGCCGGATCTACCTGGGAAGGTATGTTTAAGATACCCTGGGCTGCAAGTTGACCCAGGTATTCTGAGAATTCCTTAAGTATATTAAGCTGCAGCATTACCACCCCAACCGCACCGATGATGACCCCGGCAATGTTGCCCATTCCTCCCACAATGACCATGGACAGAATACCAATCGATTCCATAAAACCAAAGCTGGACGGGTCAACAAAAGTTTGTTTGGCCGCAAAAATAACCCCCATCACCCCGGCGAAAGAGGCCCCTATGGCAAAAGCCAGCAATTTCATCCTTACCACCGGAACACCCATGCTCCGGGCGGCTAATTCATCTTCCCGGATGGCTGCCCAGCAACGTCCGATACGCGAGGAATCCAACCGGCTGGCTATAATAATCGTCAAAACCAGTATTACCAATACAATAAAATAAAAATGGATAGGTTGATTTAATACCATTCCGAACAATTCCGGTGGTTGAATAGGAGAAATCCCCTTGGGCCCGTTGGTAATGTTTATGGGCTTATCCAGATTGTTAAAAACGATACGAATAATCTCGGCAAAACCCAGGGTAACGATAGCCAGGTAATCGCCGCGTAACCGTAAGACCGGGAATCCCAACAAAAGCCCTAAACCAGCGGTCAAAACCGCACTCAAGGCCAGGAAAACCCAGAACCAGTGCCCGGACAAAGGAAAATGGGCTACGGCTGCCGGAATGAAGTTAGCAGCCTGAGATGAGGCAAATATTGCGTACAGGTAAGCCCCAAAGGCATAGAAGGCCACATAGCCGAAATTCAGAAGACCGGCGAAACCCACTACAATGTTAAGTCCGATTGCCAGGGATGCGTAAATTCCTACCTGGGTAATAACATCAAAATAGTAGGTGTTCTGCATCCCGACCAGAGGCATTATTCCCACCAGGATTATCGCCGCTGCCAGGTACCTTAGGGCGTTGTTTACCGGCAGATAATACAGTACCAGCAGGGAACATAAAAACAGCAGGAAAAACAGCCCCGACTGGGGGAATAGATAAAATAGAATACTGACGCCGATTATCATCGTCCATCCCAGGAGAAGCAGATATTTTTTATCAATTTGGCCAAGCAAGCTGTTTTTTAGCATTTATACCTTTTCCCCCGTTTCTTCGCCAAAAAGACCGCTGGGTTTCAATATGAGCACCGCAATAAGTATTACGAAGGCAAAGACGTCCTTGTATTCAGCACCCATCGCGCCATTGGTGGCAATACCCAGACTGGCTGCTCCCAATGATTCCAGAACTCCCAGAAGTATTCCTCCGGCCATAGCCCCGGGAATACTGCCAATTCCGCCTAAAACAGCGGCGGTAAAGGCTTTGATCCCCAGAATGAACCCCACGTAAGGACTAATCAGGGAATACTGGCATGCAAAAAGGGTTCCCGCGGCGCCGCCCAGGGCTGCGCCAATAAAGAAGGTCAGAGAAATGACCCTGTCAACATTGATGCTCATCAGTGCGGATGTATCACGATCCTGAGCCACTGCGCGGATAGCTTTGCCCCATTTGGTACGGGTCACAAACATATGCAGTCCCAGCATCATTACCACCGCGGAAAACATAACTACCATGGATTTCACCGGCAGTCTTAAATTAGCAGAGATTTGTATGGAAGTTGGGAAAATCGAAGGGGCCGTGAGGTAAAAGGCATTTTTCCACAATCCCTCCACCAGACGTACCGCATCCTGTAAAAAGAAAGAGACCCCAATCGCTGAAATGAGCGGAACCAGGCGGGGAGCGTTGCGCAGGGGACGGTAGGCAATCCGTTCCATCAATACTCCCATTCCTCCGCTTAAAAACATGGCAACTATTAAAGCCAGCACTAACGCAACCGGAGCAGGTATTCCCGTCAGGTAACCATAGGTTTGCAAATATAAAAGTACTTCCGTCCCCGCAAATGCCCCAACCATAAATATCTCACTGTGGGCAAAATTGATCAGTTCCAGAACACCATAAACCATGGTATAGCCTAACGCGACAATCGCGTATACGACTCCCAGAGTAAGCCCGTCCAATAAACACTGAGGCAATAATTGTAAAAATTGTTCCATCTTGAGCGGAGAACCTCCCACTTACAAGTTAAAGCGAGAGGAACCTTTAACTGCCCCTCCCGCTGTTTCTTATATATTTATTTTACAAATTCTCCGGCATTTACCTCTTTTACTACCGTAGGCGGATACTTAGCTTCCTTAAATTCTGCTACGTAGAGCTTCGCGCCCTTATTGTCGCCTTTTTCATCAAAGCTAATTGTGGAAGTAATTCCCTCCAGGCCCTTCACAGCGCGAACTGCTTCTGATACCTGCTGACGGGTAGGTTTTTTGCCGCCATTAGTTTCTATCGCCTTTTTCAGACCTTCAATAATTACATTCATAGCATCATAGCCATAGGCAGACCAGTTGCTGGGTTCTTTGCCAAATTTGGCTTTGAAACTGTCTACCCATGCTTTGCCTTTGGGAGTACGGCTGATATCCGCAGCCGGGGAGGTGTAGAACGTTCCGATTACAGCCTGGCCGGCAATCTTGACTTCTTCCGGATCATCCATGCCATCCGGGCCGATAAACTTGGCGGTTATGCCTTTATCCTTCATTTGTTTGATTATCAGTGAACCTTCGGGATAAATTCCACCGAAATATAATACATCCGGTTTAACGACTGCTACTTTATTCAGTACTGCGCTAAAATCGCTTTCACCGGCGGTAATGCCTTCATAACCTACAACTTCCATACCGACCTTGGGCGCCCGGGCTTTGACCTCATCGGCAATCGCCTGACCATAGGTGGTTTTATCATGGACTACAAAAATCTTCTTGGCTTTCAGATCCTGTGCTGCAAAATCAGCTCCCAAAGGCCCCTGGACATCATCCCGGGCGCATATGCGGTTCACGCTGGGGAGCTTGCGATCTGTAATGCCGATGGCGGTATTGGCCGGGGATACCATAACCAGATTGTCCTTGGCATAGATTTCTGAAGAGGGAATGGCTACGCCGGAATTAAAATGCCCGTCCACAGCCAAAACGTCTTTGTCGGCCACTAATTTTTGGGCTACCGCTACCCCAACCTTGGGGTCAGCCTGATCATCCTGGGGAGCAAACTGCAGTGAAAATCCGAGTTTTTCAATTTCCGCTTTTCTTTCATCAAAGGCCATCTGAGCGCCCAGCTTGATGTTTTCACCCAGGGCAGCCTGAGAGCCGGATAAAGGTGTCACGCTGGCAATTTTAATCACATTGGCCGCATTATCAGTTGCGGTTTTGGGTTTGGAACTACAACCGCCCAGAACACTGGCAACAAATACGAGCAAAAGGACTGTCACTAAAACCTTACTTTTACCTCTTAACATTTAACACCCTCCCATAATTAATTATAACTTTTTTGGTTCCTTAAATATGTAGCACCCTCCTTTTTTTTATTAGTATTTTGTGAAAATTTTACCTTAAAATGAGCAAACTGCACAGCCCCAGCCATAAAAAAAAGCCAGCCACCATTAACTGGCTTATAAAACCCTGCTTTGAGTGATATTCACTGTTTTTCAAACTCCATCGGGTTTGAATTTATCTCTGCGACCTTACCAACAGTTGCTCTAATTGCCCTTAATTATATGGCATTTATTATTATTTATCTATACATTTCCATTCCTCGCTACAATAACACAGTATTCAGTATTTTTTCCCCCTCATCTTTAGCGTCCATCTACGTCCGCCATGGAGGCTGATGAAATACCCGAATAGGCAGAGAGGCCGTGCTCAATTACATCGAGGCCTTCAATTTCTTCATCCAACGATACTCTAATTCCGACGGTTCGCTTTAGGATAGTAAATATCAGGTAAGTCATTAGGAAGGCCCATATTGATACCGCGACCACTCCCAAAGCTTGAACTGCTAGCAGATGGAATCCCCCGCCGTAAAAGAGTCCGCCCTTCTCGGCAAAAAGTCCCAGAGCTAATATTCCCCAAGTCCCATTAACTCCATGTACGGCTATGGCACCCACAGGATCGTCCGCTTTCAATAGATCAAAGAACGATACTGCCAGCACTACAAGTACTCCAGCCACCCCACCAATAAACACCGCGCTGACCGGACTAACAAAGGCGGTTCCTCCGGTAATGGCAACTAAACCAGCCAGGGCTCCGTTCATTGCCATACTGGGGTCTGCCTTGCCGTATTTGTAAAGTGTATATAAAGTTGCCACCATGCCTCCTGCCGCCGCAGCGAGATTTGTAGTAACCGCTATGCGCGCAATATTCATGTCCAACCCGGAAAGCGAACTGCCCGGATTGAACCCAAACCAGCCGAACCAGAGGATAAAAGTACCTAGAAACGCCAGGTGCAGGTTGTGGGGAGGCAAAAAGTTGACCGCTCCCATACTATTATACTTGCCATATCTGGGCCCCAACACCAGAACCGCAGCCAGAGAACTCCATCCCCCGACCGCATGTACCACTGCCGATCCTGCAAAATCCAACATTCCCATTTTACCCAGCCAGCCATCCGCTCCCCACACCCAGTGACCGGCTACCGGGTAAATTAGGGCAGCGGCTAAAGCAGTATAGATTATGTATGGAGAAAACTTCATCCGTTCGGCCACGGCTCCGGAAACGATGGAAGCCATGGCTACAGCAAAGGCCGCCTGGAACAACCAGTAGGCATAAATGGGTATGCGCAGCTTAATATGACTTAAATCCCCGCCGATGAAAAATCCGGTAGTGCCGAAGATCCCGGCCTTATCCAGGCCGTACATGATTCCAAATCCTATCGCCCAATAGCTGAGCATGCCTACCGTACAATCAGTGAAAACCTTCATTACAATATTCATAGAGTTTTTAGCCCGGATAAAACCGGCCTCTAAGAATGCAAATCCGCCTTCCATAAAAAACACCATGGCCGCGCATAGCAATACCCAGACGGTGTCGATCCCGGCAGCCAGATCTTGGGGGTTGATTTCGTTCATTACAACACTCCTCCTCCTCTTTCCCGAACAAAAAACGCTCCTTTTTATATCAGATCAATTAATCCAACAAAAAAAGGAGCGCCATTGCTCATTATGAATGTTAGCGACTAACATCCACAGGGATACAGAAAAAGAAATCCTGATAACCGCAAATCGCGGCATCAGGACATCATTAGCCTGTATCCCAAAATATATTTACTTATTTATCATTATAGTATCCATCCCTCTACTCGACAAGGTAAATTTATTGGTATTTCTTCCCATGCCGGGGTCGCCTGCCTATTTTTCTTTCTGGATTTTAGCCCAGGTATCCCGCAAGGATACGATGCGATTAAATACCAGCTTATCAGCGGAAGAGTCGACCCGGTCAAGACAGAAATAGCCTTGACGCATAAATTGATAGCGGCTCTCCACTATAGCCTCAGCCAGACCGGGCTCCACCAGGCAAGAAGTCAGGACTTGCATTGAAGCCGGATTAAGTTTCTCCTTATAGTCTCCTTCTTCATCGTCTGGATTTTCGCTTAGAAATAGATGTTCATACAACCGTACTTCCGCCTTAATTGCGTGAGAAGCTGAAACCCAGTGGGAGGTTCCCTTCACCTTTCGCCCGCTGGCCGTGCCGCCGCTCTTAGTCTCCGGGTCATAGCTGCAGTGAAGCTCCACTATTTCTCCGGTTTGTTCATCCTTGATTACCTGTTCGCATTTAATAATGTAGGCACTCTTAAGCCGTATCTCCCGTCCGGGTGCTAAACGGAAAAACTTTTTGGGGGGATCATCCATAAAATCTTCCTGCTCAATATAAAGTTCCCGGGAAAAAGGAATTTTACGCGAGCCCATGTCCGGATTTTCCGGATTATTCTCCGCATCGAGCCATTCCACATGGCCTTCGGGATAATTATCAATGATTAACTTTAATGGTCGTAGAACCGCCATAACCCTAGACGCACTCAGGTTTAATTCTTCCCTGATGCAATGTTCCAATAATGCGATATCCACAACACTATCCCGCTTGGCTACTCCGATTCGCTCACAAAAATCGCGAATGGCTTCCGGGGTATAACCTCGCCTGCGTAAGCCAGATATGGTTGGCATTCTGGGATCATCCCACCCAGATACATAGGTATTCTTTACCAGTTCAATGAGTTTACGCTTACTCATAACAGTAAACGTCAAATTGAGCCGGGCAAACTCAATCTGCCTTGGCAAATGCGGGGCACTGACATTTTGTACAAACCAGTCATAAAGCGGGCGATGGTCTTCATATTCAAGCGAGCACAAGGAATGGGTTATACCCTCAATAGCATCTGACAGCGGATGCTGAAAGTCATACATTGGATATATACACCATTTATCACCAGTTCTGTGATGGTATGCCCTTCTAATTCTGTATATTACCGGATCACGCATATTAAGATTGGGCGATGCCATGTCTATTTTGGCACGCAAAACTCGTGAGCCATCGGGAAATTCTCCGGCCTTCATTCTTCTGAACAAATCCAGGTTTTCCTCAGCAGATCGGGTTCGGAAAGGACTTTCCTTTCCATGCTGGACCAATGTACCCCGATATTCTCTTATTTCATCTATACTAAGATCACATACATAAGCCTTGCCATTTATAATAAGCTCTTCAGCAAACGCATAGAGACTATCGAAATAATCGGATGCGAAGAAGAGTCTGTTTCCCCACTCAAACCCAAGCCAGCGGACATCGTTCATGATGGATTCCACATACTCGGTCTCTTCCTTGGCAGGGTTGGTATCGTCAAATCTAAGGTTGCACAAACCATTAAATCTTTGAGCCATACCAAAGTCAATACAAATAGCTTTGGCATGTCCAATGTGGAGGTATCCATTTGGTTCAGGCGGGAACCGCGTATGTACCCGTCCTTCATTTTTACCGGATTGTAAATCTTCATTGATAAAATTTTGGATGAAATTTGTAGGTAAAAGCACGTTGCTCATGTTCATAGCCTGGTCTCCCTTTTTTCTTATTTACATCGAGACTTGCATCTGACCCTGTTTTTCGTCTCCTTTAAAATCTACCCTATAGTTAAAATAGTATATAAGTCTACTGCTCTTTTTTACCATTTTCATATCCCGGTGTCAAATTCCTGTCCCCTGAACTTTATATCTTTTATTCTTTATAATATTATCAACCAGATCGATTTTAATAGTTTCAAACATATTTTTTTCCCTAAGGATTATAATAAGATAATTAACATTAGGGAGGGTGGTCAATGTATAAAACCCAAGTACAAAGCAAAACCCGCCATGAAATGATTGATATAACCGGGATCGTAAAGGACGTGTTAAAGCAGCATCCGATCAAAGACGGAATTTGCATTCTCTTTGTCCCACATACTACGGCTGCCTTGACCATCAATGAAAATGCCGACCCCGATGTTCAATCAGATTTGCTTTCTGGATTAGAGCGGCTTGCGGTACATAAAGACTACCTTCATGTTGAAGGTAATTCCGATGCCCACTTAAAATCCAGTTTACTTGGTTGCTCGCAAATAATCCTGGTAAACCAAGGAGAACTGGTTTTAGGAACCTGGCAGGGAATATTTTTGGCCGAGTTTGATGGTCCCCGCAATCGAAGCATAATCATCAAAATTATTAAAGACGTCTCTGTAGATGATTAATCCATCTGTTATACTGCTAGTAAACCGTCAACCGTATTTATTGATAAAGGCGAGGTGATTATTCTGAGTCGATGTGCTTATTGTAAAAAAAAGGGTGCTGACTATAAAACTGGGGTGCGTATGTGGACCGATGGTAAACTGAAGAATATGGAATTAGCCTATTGTTCGGATCGATGCAAACAGCATATTCATAATTTTATCGATTTTCACAACCAATACGCGCCTAAATTTATGTGGGTCACACTAATTTGGTTGTTGTTTTTTCTGGTAATTCCTTTCGCCCTGCAGCTTATAACCGGAAATCAAATTTTTGTAGCCAAGGGCTCTCCGTTGATGCTGGCTTTAGCTGGAGCCCTATTGATGAAATACCCTCTGGGGATCGTCACCAACCACTATTATGAACGTTTAGGCATCAGGTACACTACCCTTTTCATTCGTCTCACCGGATTAATCATGCTGACCGTCGGATTAGCTACCGTTTGGGGTTGATTCCTTTTTCCAACACTTTTCAGGTTAAATCAACTGACGGGTTGCCAAAGCGTACCGAAACTACCGTTCCATTAGCACCCGAATCTATATCGATTTTAGCCTTGTATCGGTCAGCTATGCCATAACAAATGGCCAGTCCCAAGCCAGGTCTCTGATCTTTGGTCGAAAAGAACGGGATCCCCAATTTTTCCATAACTTCCGGGGCTATTCCCGAACCCTGGTCTTGAACCGAGATCACAACATTTTCGTCTTCCAGCATGCTTTTTATAGTCACCACCCCGCCCTCGGTCATGGATTCCAGGCCATTAAGAACCAAATTGAGTATTAACTGGTACACCTCCTTATCATCCAGGAGCATGTCCGGAACCTGCTCAGCCTCCAAAATAACTTTTTTATGCTGCATTCTGGCACTGGCCTGGAGAAAAGGCAATATACCAGTCAATAATGTACTAAGGTTAACCGGTTTCCGTAACACCAGTCTGTTTTTAGACAGGGTCAGAAACTCGGTAATTATTGCATTAGCTTTATCTATCTCTTCAATCATCAGATGCAAAATCTCTTTGTCTTCGCTATATTTGCTTTCAAATATCTGCAAAAAACCGCGTACTGCTGTTATCGGGTTTCTTATTTCATGGCCGATGCTGACGGCCATTTCTCCCGCCAGTTTCAGACGATCAAGGCGGGTATACTCGTTCTCCATTTTCCTGCGTTCGGTTATGTCGGTAAGAATCCCCAATATACATGGCTCTCCTTCGATATCTACTTTTGCCGCTGAAAACAATCCCAAGCGCTGTTCCCCGGATTTAACACAAAAGTGAATTTCCTGGTCGCGCACGGCCTCCTTTTTATGAAGCTTGCCTATTATCTGCTCTCGTTCAAAAGGGTATACCCAAAAGCCTATATCTAAAGATGTCCTGCCTATCACTTCTTCATGACTGTATCCAATAGAACTGTAAAAACTATCATTGGCCTCAATAAATCTTCCCTCTCTTATGGAAGTAATTGTTATTATAATTGGACTAACATTAAAAATCTTAAAAAATTTATCTTCGGCCAGTATTAATATTTCATTATTTGGCATCGTATCCAAATAAAAATAATCCGCGGATTGGGAATATTCGGACTCAAGGGCATTTACATCATGATATTTTTTCATCTGAATTGAAGCCTGTTTATTTTTGCGATTTAACATTTTTCGAATACTTCCTTTATTAACTTTTTCCACAATATTTCCACTATTATGATATATTTCTTTATTCGTTCAAAAATCTCCAATAATTGCTTAAAATTCCCTTATAAATATCATATTTAATCCTAATATAACTTAATTGCATAACCAATCTTGTCATAAATTGTCATATAATTTTATTTTTTTTGCCCTTCTTTTCGACTGGCAATTATTCACAGATTGAATTTCCCCGACTGTATCATCAATAATTTCCCCTCTATCCCCGGACGATATATAATAATGTCAGCAAACAAAAACACTTAAAGCCAATGCTAAAACTGATCAGCTATATGCAACGCATCAGGAGGAACGCTAATGTCAAATAAGCAAGAACTGGCCAGAACTTGGGAAATGTTTGTTTCCACCGGTATTCTTGATTCCGATCAGGTGCCTTTGACGATCGGCGACTCCTGGAGACGGTGCAGGGAATCGGGCGTAAATCCCTATGTAGGTGGCTGCCATCAGCTTCTGGATGCTGCCGAACTGGCAAAATTGTTAAGCCGTAAAAAGAAGTTAATCTCTATTACTCGTCCGTTTATGGAAAACCTGTACAATTTTGTAGCCGATTCCGGTTTCATAGTGATGCTGGCTGATGAGAACGGATACATCATGGAAACCTTGGGAGATCTAGATACTAACCAACTGGGTCGGGATGTAAATCTCGTTCCCGGCAGCAGGTGGATTGAGAAGGATGCTGGAACTAATGGGATCGGGACCGCCCTGATTATTCAAAAACCCGTGCAGGTATCAGGCGAAGAACATTATTGCCGTAACATCCACAGCTGGACTTGTTCGGCTGCTCCCATCTTCGATGATAATGGCCAAATGATGGGCATCTTACAAATGTCCGGCCCCTCCTATGCCAGCAATAAACATACACTGGGAATGGTAGTAGCAGCAGTAAAAGCCATTGAGGAGCAGTTGCTCGTTCAGCAGAAGAACCGCGAATTGAATCTCCTAAATAGCCGTTTGAACAGTATATTTCAGACTATGTCGGACGGGGTAATAATTGTTGATCCAGACGGCCTTATAGAAAAGATAAATCCCGCTGCAGAACTTATTTTGAGCAATGTAAAAGAAAAAATTGAAGGAGTTCATATAGAAAACGTATTGCCGGACGTCTCCCGGATCAAAGATATGCTAGACTCCGATAAACCATTCTCCAATATTGAAGTGATGGCTGAATCGGCTCGAGGCCATATACACTGTCTGGCCTCTGGAGGAACCCTTAAAGATGACCACGGCTTTAATTCGGGTGCAGCTATCATAATTAATCCTATTAACAAGATTAAAAAACTGGTGAACCGGTTTAGCGGTGCCGAGGCTAGATTTGAATTCAGTGATATTATTGGTCAAGGTTCGGATTTGCAGGAGGCCATCCGCATTGCTTCCCTGGCTGCGGAGAACGACAGTAATGTCCTTTTAGCAGGTGAGAGCGGAACCGGCAAAGAAGTCTTTGCCCAGGCCATTCACAACCGCAGCCCACGTCGCGATGGACCGTTTGTAGCTCTTAATTGTGCCGCCATCCCCCGAGAATTGATGGGAAGCGAATTATTCGGATATGTAGAGGGGGCCTTTACCGGGGCCTACCGGGGAGGCCGCCCGGGCAAATTCGAATTGGCCAGCGGTGGAACCCTCTTTCTTGATGAAATAGGTGATATGACTCAAGGCAAACAGGGTTCGCTGCTCCGAGCTATACAAGAAAGGAAAATTATACGCATAGGCGATAATAAGGTTATTCCGGTGGATGTACGCATTATCTGTGCAACCAATAAGGATCTGCGTGGGGCAGTTGAAAAAGGGACTTTTCGCGAAGATCTTTTCTATCGCCTTAATGTCATTACCATAAACCTTCCTTCTCTTCGTGACCACCGCGAAGACATTCCCCTGCTTTTTGATCATTTTCTGGACGAGATCAGCCATCGTTTAAATATCAATATTGATGATTATGAACCAGATATTATACCAGCGCTGAAGCAATATGCATGGCCGGGCAACATTCGCGAGCTGCAAAATACGGTGGAGAGAATGCTCTGCGTAGCCCACGGAAACCGTTTAACTGTGCAGGACCTGCCTGTCGAGATAACATCCCTTCATCCTAAAAAAACCCGTGGTGGAGAAATAAGCCGGGAAGGTGATTTAATCAGTGTAGGAGAAGCCAGGGAAAGGAGAAAACATCATCAGGAAGAAAAGGAAATTCAGGAGATTAAAGTACTTCTGGGACAATATGGCGGCAACCTTAGCATGGTAGCCAGGCAGCTGGGGGTCTCCAGAAACACCATTTATCGAAAAATAAAACAATATAACATACTCCTGTAGACCAGCAATTCGTTAGCAGGACAAGTGCTCAATACAAGTGTTATATGATTGTCACGTCAGTGTACCATCAATTGTCATTGATGGTACACTTTTTTGCCTTGTTTTGGCATAATGAACATTCTTATTCTTTTATAAATGCTTGTCCATCATCGTTTAAATATAACCATGTCACCTATGAAGCCGCTAATCCTTATTTCTTAATGATCCGGTAGCCCCCCGCTCAATTTGGCACAATTATTGCTATACAAATAGATAGAGATTGGGATAAGGAGGTGTAGAACTGGTTTCATCCTCATGGAGCCAGGAAGAGATGGAAAAAAACCTGATTATTCAACCAGAAAAGTGTACCGGATGCCGAACCTGCGAAATGGTATGTTCTTTCGTCCATACCGGAGAGTTTAACCCGCTTCGCTCCAGGGTCACGGTCTTCAATTTTGACAAAGTGGGTATGGCCGCTCCCATCGTCTGCCAGCAATGCAGCATCTCCGCTTGTATGGAAGTATGCCCGGTGGGCGCTATTTCCCGTGACGACAATACCGGGGCTATGATGGTGGCTCATGAAAAGTGCCTGAAATGCAAAATGTGTTCGATGGCCTGTCCCTTTGGCGCGACCACTTACGATCCGGTAAGCGATATCATGATGAAATGCGATCTTTGCGGCGGTGATCCTCAGTGTGCTGACTACTGCTCATCGGGAGCGATCAGCTATCAGGACCCCATGCAGGCCAACCTGGCAAGACGCAGGAACCTGGCCACAAAACTGCAATCAGTCTATGAGGAGGTGATTTAATCATGTTTGGATGGATGGGACAAATATTAAGGGTTAACTTAAGCAACGGGCAGGTAAGCAAGCTCAATCTGGACATTGATACCATGAGCCAGTACATCGGCGCCCGGGGACTTGGCACCAAGATATTCTACGATGAGGTAGATCCGATGGTTGATCCCTTGAGCCCGGAAAACAAAATTATATTTTTAACCGGGCCTCTCACCGGAACTCTGGCCGCATCCGCCGGCCGCTATAACGTGGTCACCAAAGGTCCTTTGAACGGCACTATTGCCGCTTCAAACTCGGGAGGCGCATTCGGTCCGGAAATGAAATTTGCTGGCTATGACGGAATCATTCTCGAAGGCCGGGCGGAGAACCCGGTATATCTGTGGCTTTATAATGACCAGTTGGAGATTAGAAACGCCGAAGGAATATGGGGACAGGACGTAGTAACCGCCACCGACTTGATTAAAGCAGCTACCGATGAAGAGGCTAAAGTTGCCTGTATCGGGCCGGCCGGAGAAAAACTGGTTAAATTCGCTTGTATTATGAATGAATATAATAGGGCTGCCGGTCGTTCAGGGGTGGGAGCCGTTCTTGGCTCCAAAAACGTAAAGGCTATCTCGGTCAGGGGCACAAAGGGAGTAAGAGTGGCTAATTCCGCCGGTTTCTTGGCAGCAGCTACCGATGCCCGCAATAAACTCCGGGCTCATCCCGTCACTGGCCAGGGTTTGGGCGCTTATGGAACTAATATATTGGTTAATATTCTTAACGAACACGGCGGCTTACCCGTAAAAAACTTCAGTGAAGCAGCCGTTTTCGCTGATGCGGAGAAAATCTCCGGGGAATACCAGGCAGAAAAATATCTGGTGAGGAATAAGAGTTGCTTCGGCTGTACCGTAGGCTGCGGCCGGGTGGCTAAAATACCCAAAGGCAAATTCAAGAGCCGGGGGGAAGGGCCCGAGTACGAGGCCACCTGGGCTTTCGGAGCCGACCTTTATATCAATGATTTTGAAGCGGTTTCCAAAGCCAACTACCTCTGTAATGAACTGGGCCTGGATCCCATAACCATGGGAGGCACGCTGGCCTGTGCAGTGGAAATGTATCAGAAGAAGCTAATTCCCGCGGAAGATGTGGAAGTGCCCTTAACCTGGGGTGATGGGGATCTGCTGGTGGAAATGGTCAAAAAGACTGCCTATCGTGAGGGCTTTGGTGATAAGTTAGCAGAAGGCTCCTATCGCCTGGCGGAGAAATACGGGCACCCGGAATACTCCATGACTGTAAAAAAGCAGGAGCTTCCGGCCTATGACCCGCGGGGACAGCAGGGCATCGCCCTAAATTATGCCACCTCCAACCGGGGCGGTTGTCACGTGCGCGGGTATATGACTTCTCCAGAGGTACTCGGTGTACCGGTGAAGGTAGACCCTGACAGCACCGAAGGAAAACCCGCTTTGCTCAAGCTTTTCCAGGATCTGACTGCTTTGTGCGATTCCGCCGGAATCTGCCTATTTACCACTTTTGGCATCGGGTTGCCGGAAATCTCAGCCCAGATCCGGGAGGCCACCGGCGTTAATATGAGCGATGAAGAATTCCTGCTGGCCGGAGAACGCATCTGGAACCTGGAGAAAATGTTTAATCTGGCAGCCGGCCTTAGCGCTAAAGATGACCGGCTTCCGCCCAGATTCCTGGAAGAGCCTATGAAGGGCGGACCCCACAAGGGGCACGTGGTTGAACTGGATAAAATGCTGCCCGAATACTACCAGTTAAGAGGTTGGGATGAACAGGGTGTTCCCAGCGATGCTAAGAAAGCTGAACTGGGATTATCCTAGATCAATTTTATTAAGCTGGCAGCTGCGTCTTTTGCAGGCCGCCGCTGCCGTCGGGAGGAGGAAGCCTCGATATGGCTGGGAATGCTAGTCAGGTTCAAGAAGATTATATGTCTGTCATCCAATCTTACCCGGAGGAAAAACGTTATATCCTGGCCATGATGCAGGATTTGCAGAGGCAGTGTAATTATTTGCCCCGGGAGGCTCTAGAACAAATATCCCGGCATGTAGATGTCCCTTTTGCCAAAATATATTCTATGGCGACCTTTTATAAAGCCTTCAGTTTAGTACCCAAAGGGAAGTACGCCATTAAGATTTGCGACGGCACCGCCTGTCATATTAAAAGTTCGGCTGTGCTCATCGACCAGATATTCAACACCCTGGGCATTAAACCTGGAGAGACCGGGGAAGACGGGCTGTTCTCTTTGGAAACAGTCAACTGTATAGGAGCCTGTGCGATTGCCCCGGTAGTAGTGATTAACGGCAAGGTCCACTCCAAGGTTTCTTCATCCGGGATCGTAGATATCATTAGAAGTCTGGGGGGGCATGAAAATGATGCTGACAACTAGTCCAGACACTAAGAAAATACTGGTTTGCTGCGGAACAGGGTGTCAGGCCAGCGGCAGCCTGGAAGTGTACCGGGAATTGAATAAAAAGCTAGCCCCCGACACCGGCGTTCAGGTCGAAACCTATACCAAAGCCACCGGCTGCAACGGCTGGTGTGAACAGGGACCTCTGGTCAAAATATTACCCGATGATATTACCTACTGTCATGTAGCTGTAGCCGATGTTGAAGCAATTGTTGAGAAAACCATAAAAAACGGTGAACTGATTAAAAAACTCCTGTATCGTGACCCGGCCACCAAAAAGCAGGTCAAATCACATCATGAAATCGATTTTTATAAAAAACAGCATAAGATCGCCCTGCGTCATATTGGGGAAATTGATCCCGCCTCCATTGAGGATTACCTGGATTGGGGCGGTTACCAGGCCTTACAAAAGGCTTTAACCATGTCCCCACAGGACATAATAACTGAAGTCATTCGCTCAGGCTTAAGGGGACGCGGCGGAGCAGGCTTCCCCACCGGCATCAAATGGCAAAGTTGTGCCGGACAGGAGGAGCCCGCCAAATATATTATTTGCAACGGGGACGAAGGAGATCCGGGTGCCTTTATGGATCGAAGCATCATGGAAGGGGATCCTCATACCGTCTTAGAGGGCATGATCATAGCTTCGCTGGCCATCGGCGCCGGACATGGTTTTATTTATGTCCGGGATGAATATGAGCTAGCCATTACCAACCTCACCCGTGCTATAAATGATGCCCGAATCCATGGCTATCTGGGACATAACATTATGGGCCGGGACCATTCTTTTGATATAGAAATCGTGCGCGGAGGCGGCGCATTTGTTTGCGGGGAAGAAACCGCCTTAATAACATCTATTGAAGGTAATGTCGGAGAACCCCGGGATAAATATGTATTCCCTACAGCCAAAGGACTGTGGGGGAAGCCTACGGTTATCAATAATGTTGAGACCTGGGCCAACATTCCGGTAATCGTAAAAGACGGAGCGGAAAAGTTTGCTTCCATCGGCACTGACAAAAGCAAGGGCACTAAAGTTTTCTCCCTGGTGGGCAAGGTGGTCAATACCGGTCTGGTTGAAGTTCCCATGGGAACCAGCCTGCGTGAAATCATCTATGATATCGGCGGTGGTATTCTTAAGGGGCGGGCTTTCAAAGCCGTGCAAACCGGAGGACCGTCCGGGGGCTGCATACCGGCTGACCTGCTCGATCTGAAGGTAGACTTTGATTCTCTCACAGAAGCCGGGTCCATGATGGGATCGGGCGGCCTGATCGTCATGGACGAACACACCTGCATGGTCGAAGTGGCTCGTTATTACCTGCATTTCCTGGCGGGAGAATCCTGCGGCAAATGTGTTCCTTGCCGCGAGGGGATTCGATGCATGCTGGAGATACTCACCCGCATCTGTGAAGGAAAAGGGGAAGCCGCTGATCTGGACATGTTGGAAGATTTGGGTAAAACTTTGGAGATTGCTTCATTATGTGCCCTGGGCAAGACGGCTCCTAATCCTGTATTATCAACACTGCGGTATTTCCGCTCCGAATATGAGACTCATATTCGGGATCATCGCTGTCCCGCCGGGGTCTGCCGGAGCCTTACCGAGTTTTATGTCGACCCTGAAATATGCAACGGCTGCGGTCTATGCACAAAAAATTGCCCGGTAAACGCTATTAGCGGAGAAAAGAAAGAGCCGCACCTGATCTCTCAGGAATTGTGCATTCGTTGCGGGGAATGCTTCAATCGATGCAACTTCATGGCTATCAAGGTTAAGTAGGAGGTGGGGGAAAATGAAGATTATAATCAACGATCAGGAAGTTAATGCTGTTTATGGAGAAACCTTATTGGAAACAAGCCGCAAAGCCGGCATTCATATTCCCACCCTCTGCTATCATGAAGCCTTTGGGGGTGAAGGACGCTGCCGTATGTGCATGGTGGAAGTCGAAAAAAACGGTCTGAAAAAGGTAGTAGCTGCCTGCACTTATCCGGTGACGGATGAGGTATCTGTCCGGACATCGACACCGGTAATTGATAAAATCCGGCGCAACATTATAATGTTGTTATACAAGTGCGCCTCTGGCAGTCCCCTGCTGCAGGATCTTTTCCGCGAGTACGGGTGCAGCGATAATTCATTGCAGGAAGACCCTGAGGAACGCTGCATACTCTGCAATCTTTGCGTAAAGGCGTGTGAAGAAATCGGTATCAGCGCTATTTCCCTTATAATGCGGGGCACAGATAAAAGAGTGGCTACGCCCTACAGCCAGGCGGCCGAGGTCTGTATCGGCTGCGGCACCTGTGCCAGGATCTGTCCTACGGGAGCAATACCAATGGTAGACGAAGGCCGGCAAAGAACCATTTGGAGCAAAAACTTTGAGTTGATATCCTGCGAGCGTTGCGGCAGCTTCTTTGCCACCCGTGAAGAATTGACGCATATGGCCAGCGTCAATGAAGCATTAGACATCGATACCTGTTTATGTGAGAACTGCCGGAAAAAGATGGTGGCAGAAAAAATCAGTAAGTATAATTGCTCATAATTATTTGTTCACAAGATTAGTTTCGGGAAATTTGTTACTGGGGGACAGTATTATGAAGGTTACCGTAAAACTGTTTGCTTACCTTCGCAAAGGGCGGTTTAAAGCCAGCGATATGGAATTTAGGGAAGGTACTACCGTATTACAGATATTAGACGCGCTTGCAATTGCTGCTGACGAGCGCAACATCGGCATTTTATTTTTAAACGGAAAACATGCCGAATATTCCAGCGTACTGAAGGAGGGAGATGTGCTGTCCATATTTCCCCCCGTAGCAGGAGGCTGATTATGAATAAAGACTTGGGTCGACTGCTGCTGGAACACTCCATGTCCGGTATGATTAAACTGTCTGAGCTGGATATTCTATCCGCGCAAACCGGTATCCCCGCGCCTGGGTTGGAGGTCTTGGCCGTAAACCGCGGAATTATCCCGTTCCGCTACCTGCGCAACCTGGGGTCCATAAGTGCTGCCGAGCAACAAAACCTTTTCCATGCTAAAGTCGCAGTTATTGGCTGCGGGGGGCTGGGCGGGTATGTACTGGAACAACTGGCCCGTCTGGGAGTAGGTGCTATAATCGGGTGGGATTATGACATATTTGAAGAACATAACCTTAACCGGCAAATGCTCTCTACGGTAGACCGGATAGGTCAAAAGAAGGCAGAAGCGGCCGCTGCAAGGGTGGAGGCAGTTAACCCGGCCGTAACCTTTCAGGGTATAGAAGAAAAATTCGATTGCGAAAACGGAAAGCGTTATCTTACCGGCTGCCAGGTGGTAGTCGATGCCCTGGACAACATCCCGGTCCGCTTGGAACTGGCCGGCACTTGCAGGGAAATGCAAATCCCGCTGGTTCATGGGGCGGTAGAAGGCTGGTACGGACAACTTGCCACCCAGTTCCCCGGAGATAAGGTCATTGAGCAAATATATGCTCATGGCGAAACCGGTAATCCGGAGAAAAAATATATCTCTACTCTGGCTTTTACCCCCGCTCTGGTAGCCAGTCTGCAGGTTGCAGAAGTAATAAAGATACTGCTGGAGCGGGGGGAACTGTTGCGTAATAAGATCATGCTGATCAATCTTCTAGATATGGACATGGAGACCATTGAGGTGTCAAGAGAAGATTCTACAGGGTGTTCCACAGCGGAAGTAATACAAAATAAATAAACGGGATAAAAATTGCCGGCAGCATATTACCTACTTTTATCCGGGGAAAATCCAGCATGTTAAACCCGATGGCTACAATTAATAATCCCCCCACAGCCGACATCTCCTTTATCACTGCATCCGCCAGGAATGGCTGCAGAGAGGATGCCGCCAGGGTGATCAGCCCCTGGTATACCAGAACCGATACGGCCGAGAAAACAACCCCTATTCCCATGGAGGATGCCAGGACAATGGATGCTATTCCGTCCAGAACTGATTTGGCGAACAATGTTTGGTGATTTCCGGTAAGCCCGCTTTCTAAAGATCCGACTATAGCCATGGCCCCCACGCAGAACAATAAGCTGGCGCTCACAAAACCCTGGGAAATAGATCCTCCCGAACCTGCAAACCTGGCTTCCAGCATATTGCCGAGATTGGCCAGGCGGTCTTCGATCTTCATCATCTCCCCCAGCAGGCTGCCGATAGCCAGGCTGAAAATCAATAATAATAGCTTATCGGTTTTCAAAGCGCTTAGCAGCCCGATCAAAACCACTGCCAGGGCTATGGATTTCATCACCGTACGATTATACGATTCGGGTATTCCGCCCCGAAACAGCAATCCTATTAGAGAACCGGCAATTATGGCTGCCGTGTTAACAATGGTTCCCAGCATAACAATCCTCCCCGAAAGATGCACTGCCAAATAATATATGAGTTCAAGCGGAACCATGGGCTCCAGCTTGAACTCATAAGCATTTCCTGTTAATTATACAACTGAAAGGGAGAAATCGCTATAATTCTTTTTTCCATACCTGTTTTTCCAGTGGGAGCAGAACCGCTCTAATTGACCGTAAACGGGAGTTTTATATTCTGCAGCAACCGTTTGTTGGCCTGGGAAACAAGCTGTTGGATATACAGGCAGTAACTGCCTTTACTTTCATACGGCTCTTGCGGCATAACCATGATTTCAACCGTCCCAGTTTCGCTGTTGTTGACCGGGTTGATGCTGATGGGGTGGCGTATCCCGGTATCCTGGCTGCAAATAAAGATATTGGAAGAGTTGACGCTCTCCAGATTCACGCTGACTCACTCGTAGTGTCCCCATGGGCTGATTATTTTTATTGGTTTGATGATAAGGTCGGAGTTAATATTATTACTATAATATATATGGCAGCCATAATAATCCTGCCAATATCACGGTGCAGTGTCAAACTCAAAACGGATTCCCTCGCTTAGTTTCTTTCCGGAGGTTGAAGCCAGCTGTTCATCAATAAAAATGTAATAGGCCATGGCTTTGCTCCAGCCTCCGGGCGGATATGCAATCTCCACCTGGCAGGCATTATCCGGACTTAGTAGCGGTACAATACTGGTCATTTTTGGGGTTCCGCTTTTATCAGTCGCCACATAAATGTTATCTTTGACGGTTCCCTCATTTACCGGGGCGCTGAATTTGATTTTCCAGCTTTTGTTGATGGCTACATTATTTACGACCGCAAATGGTTCGGTCCACACCTGAGCCGAAGGAGTAGATACCGTCAATTCCTGCGACCAGTCTGAGACCACCCCGCTCCCGCTTGCCTCTTTGGCCCGAACCCGGAAGGTATAGCCGGTATCCAGACTTAGATCGCTGCAGGTAAACTGGCAGGCAGCGCTGTCAGTTGTCCCCATCTCCACAAATTCCCCGCTGCCGGCTTTCATCTCTATAATATATTCCTCTATCCCCGTGGACGAACTGGAGGCATCCCAGGCTATAGTAATGGCCGCAGCCGAACTGTCCAGTACTCGAAGGTTGGCCGGAATCGTCGGCGCGCCGGGCAGCTGGGCGGGCTGGGCCTGGTCGGCACTCAACTCCACATACACCGGTTCTTCGCTCAAGGTAGCAAAGCTCAATACCCCGTTATCAATGGTTTTCTGAGTTGTCTGGAAATTGCCGCCGCTATCCGGCACCGATTCGGTTACGTTAACCTGCCCGCTGCCCAAACCGCTTATTTGTACGTTGCTCTTGCTGCCGGTACCCTCTTTGCTCCACAGTACATCCACGACCCGTCCGTCGCTTTTGGTAAAAGAATAGCCGTAAATATTATCCCCCAGCGAAAGAGCGCTTGCGGAAGAGAAATTGTCGATCATATCGATGAGCTTTTGATAGGCATAATAATTTTGACGCTTATTGCCGCTGGAATCAAGCATGCTTATCCAGTTTAACAGCGGATTACCCATACTTGATGGCGGTACTATTTCCGTATAGAAAATTTTCTGAAAAAAGTCGCTGCCTAGGCCCCATACGGCGCTTTGCACCAGCCAGCGGGCGTTGTCTTCCTGGTCACCGGCCGGTTGGAAGTTGGGCGGGATAAAGGTCATTCCCTTATGTTTATTGCAGTCGAACTCCGTTACCCACACTGGCTTATTATCAAGACCCAGGCAGGTCAACATGCTGCCAAAATTGGTAAAATATTCAGTGGCGGCAACATCTTGCGGGTAATCCAAAGGCGAATAGGTATGATAAGATACGATATCAATCTGATCTGTGCCTATCTGTTGCAATAATGCCCGGGCATCACTTTCATTAAAGGGATTATAGGCTATCCGGCATTCAGGAGAAGCGGCGCGGGCTTTTTGCGCCCCCTGGGAAAACATGTCCACAAATGTGCTTTGAGTCAATCCCGGATAATTCATGCTTCCCTGGCTGTAGTATTCATTTAACAATTCGTAGGTATCTACCGGGTAAATTAACCCGCTCGCATCATTGTTCCCGTCCATGTCGAAGCTCTCCGCCACATTGGCTACCGCCTGAGCATATTGTGATGCGGTCAGCCACTGACTCCGCTTGCTTACGTCAATAATGACATAGGGTATTATACCTTTCTGCTGCAGTTTAATTATATCTTGAGCCCTATTGTTTATAATTTGGATGTCGTTATAATTGGTTTCGTTGAAATCAATCCCTACCCGGCTCCATCCAACACCTAAATCTGCTCCGTAAGTATCCGCTGTTCCGCCTCCGAATTTTGAATCAAGCAGTGTTTCCAGACTTGCAGTCTGGGCGGCAACCGGTTCAGCAATTCCTAAAACAGTGCATAAACAAATCCCTACTAATATGACCCACCATCTGCGACCCATTACAGAATGCTCCTTTTGCCTCATAATCGTCTCACACTCCCTTGCCATTATTATCCGGGAAAGGAAATAGTATTTTCAACCTTTTTTATAATCAATCTGGACAATAGAAAATAAGTATTTACTGCAGCAAAAAAATGAAAGACATATCAAATGTTCAGCGTATAATAATAATAGTAAGAATAAACATAAACTGGGAGGTATGCTTATGTTTAGAAAAACGATGTTAAAGGCATGGTGGGCAATATTATTCCTGTTGACCATGGCTCCTGCGGGTTTGGCAATGCCTCCCATTTCTTCGGACATTCCTTTGCCTATATGCAGAATTGAATATGGTCAGGTACCACCGACAGATCGAACCATTGAATACATAGACCCGCAGGTCTATGGCGGTGAATTATACTATGTTAATTCAGTCTATCCTCATTTTCATTTGTTGCTTGGTTCGGATACTTATGGTCTGAATCCGGTTCTGGATGAAGCAACCAGCCAGTTGGACAGATGTATTCCCCGCACTCTATTGCCTTTGGAACCGGGAGCAGTTTTATCATGTGGATCAGTCCGGGCAACCGGTTATACTGACCCTGCGAATGCGTCTGCCAATTCTGACAGCGTCATTTGCCCGGGGGATACAGAACTTCGTCTGCTGTCTCTGGAAAGGTCGGTGCAGTGGCAGGATGCCGATTGTTTATCTATGGGAGAAAAAGACAACGGCTATACTATTTTCCTTGCAGTTGGGCAAAACATTAAACTTTCCCTGTCCGGTAATCCGACCACAGGTTATACATGGCAATATGCAACCTCGCCATCCTCAGTTATCTTAAACGCTCTAAGCGAGGATTACTGGAGCGATGAGCCCATTATGACCGGCTCCGGCGGAACCTATACCTGGACTTATAATGCAGCCGCAGCCGGTGAAACTTCACTTTCACTGGAATATCTGCGCGACTGGGAGCAAGATACGGATCCCTTGCAGAGTTTCACCCTTAATGTTAAGGTTGTTTCAGCCCTCCCGCCAGAAATGCCCAACATGGATGGCGTAAGCTATAAACTAAATGATGATACCATTACTCTTTATTGGGGCGAAAAGACCAGCAGCGGATATAAAATTAAAATAGAGAATGCAACCGCAGCAGGGAACACATTAAATGTAGATTATTCCTTGCATTATCCCGCACAGGATGAAGTCACACTGCCGGTATTGACTTATCCGCAGTATACCGCGTTTCTGCCCCTGCCGATGGAATATGGTAATGTATATCTGAAAAAAGCGCCGGCTCCCACCTGGGAAACCCGCCAGCAATCAAATACTATTAACAGTTATAGTACTGATAAAGTCTGGATCATCCGTTTTTCCACCCCGCTCAATATGAATTCTATTAATGACCAAAACATTTATGTCGACAACGGCCAAGGACGTTACCAGATCACGCTGGAACAGATTGATGCTAATACAATTGAAGTGCGGCCTGATCCAGGTTATCAGCCAGGATCCTATGTACTCTGGATAGATACAGACATTCTAGATAAAAAAGGAAACCATCTAAAATCCGGACTGCGGTTTCCTTTTAATATCAAATGAGGAAGATAATTTTTCCCGAGTTTGACAGTTAAGGTTATAAAAGCGGGACAAAAGCTTTGAAAAGGCCGATTTTATAGGATCGTGTTCAATAATCCGGGGATTCGGCTAATAACAAATCCCCAGATTTAATGAACCTTAATCTATAATTCACGTACTTTCAGCTCACGAATACCAAACATATTACGACTCAACCATAAATTTCTTTCTAATTCCCCGGTTTAGGAATTTCTCAGTATTCGATTTCACATTACCGCTAACAAAAAGATAGTAGGTGCTGCCAATATTCCATCCCGCGTCGGGGTAACGAATCACTATGGTTTGGGCATCCGGTGATTCCAAGCTTGTTCCGCTGACTTTGTTGATGCCGTTGATATCGCTTGCAATGAAAAAATTGCTGTCTTTTATGCTGGAAGGACTTACCCCGGAATTAAATTTTATAGTCCAGTCTTTTGTTGAACTGACATACACCGGATCTCCTTCCCAATTAGTGTAGCTGCCATCCCCTGAAGAAGCTTCGCTTACCGTTACTCTGCAACTGGCGCTCTTACTGCCATCGGCAGTGGTAACGGTAATAACAGTTTCACCGGCAGAAATCGCATTTACAGCAGCCGTAAGACCAGAGCCGGCTACACCAGCAACTTCCGGGTTGCTGGAATTCCAGGTTACTTGCTGGTTGCCTGCATCAGCGGGAGTAATAGTAGCGGTAAGGCTGCCGTTTTGCCCGCATATAAGATCCATTTCAGTAAGGTTAAGATCTACTTTGGAAACCGAAATAACCGTCAGGCCATCAGGCTGCATAATGCCCGTCAAGCAGCCCCCTCCGCTCTCGTTCTGCACTTGGGCGGGCGTACTTAGCCAGTCTGTATTACCGACTCCCAACTGGCCAAGACGATTGGCTCCCCAGGTCCAGACGCTGCCGTCATTTTTCGCTGCCAGGCTGTGAAAACCACCGGCAGCTATGGCGGTTACTCCTGTTAAGCCTACCACCTTAGAAGCAGACGTATTTATAATAGTAGCGGTTGGCTGCGCGATACCGTCTCCTACCTGACCATTAAAGTTGTTTCCCCAGCCCCAAACACTGCCATCGCTGGCCAGGGCCAGGCTGTGAAGCTGCCCGGCAGCTACCGCAATTACTCTAACACCATCCAGACCGCAGACCTTAACTGGGGTATTACGTTTGGTCTTGGTACCATCTCCCAACTGGCCATCACCATTGGCTCCCCAGGCCCATACACTGCCATCGCTTTTCACCGCCAGGCTGTAATTGCCCCTGAAGGTAGCGGAAATGGCCGTTATTCCCGACAACCCCGGCACCTTAACCGGGGTACTGTGATTGGTAGTAGTGCCGTCTCCCAACTGGCCATAACTATTATCTCCCCAGGCCCACACACTGCCGTCGCTCCCCAGTATTGCCAGGCTGTGTCCGGCCCCGGCAGCTACGGCGGTTACTCCCGCCAGGCTTGAAACCTGCACCGGGGTAGTGCGATTGGTTATGGTTCCGCCGTCCCCCACTTGACCATAAAAACTGCCTCCCCAGGCCTTGATGGTACCGCCTTCGGTCAGGGCCAGGCTGTGATTACCCCCGGCGGCAATGGCGGTTACTCCTGTTAGACCGGCAACCTGTATCGGAGTGCTATGTTCAGTTTTGGAGCCGTCTCCCAGTTGGCCGGAGCTATTTTTACCCCAGGCCCAGACCGTCCCAGTGCCGGTAAGAACCAGGTTGTGGTAATCCCCGGCGCTTATAGCCTTGATATCTTGCAGATTGGGGACTTCTACGGGAATAAAATGATTAGTAGTAGTTCCGTCACCCAATTGTCCGATATCGTTCATTCCCCAGGCCCAAACGCACCCATCATGTTTTATCGCCAGGCTGTGAAAATAACCGGCAGCCAAGGGAACGATTTGGATTTGATTATCACTGCCGCCTGTACCTGCTTTTACCGTAAGGACAATATCCTTGGCACAATTGACGCTGCCTTTGCCTATAATCGCGGTCAGGGTAACGACTGTATCGGTCGCAGGCTCGGTCAGTGTTCCATCAAGAGCAATGATTCCAGCCGGATTGCTTGACCAGGACAGCGTTGTCCCTTGATCCCCGGTCGATGGCAGAGTAAGCTTGGACGTAATATTGCTGGCGTCGCTGTTATTTCCTTTTATGCTGTTAAAGCTCAAAGCGTCCAGATCTGCCTGAACTGCATCGCTATCTGCAATATCACCGGCGGATAAATGAACGGTTGATGAAGTTGGCTGCATAATGTCGGTCAGGAAGCCTATAAAATTCTTTACCTGCACCGGAGTTGAACGGTTGCTATCGGTATTATCCCCTAATTGGTATAAGTCGTTTAGTCCCCAGGCCCAAACTGTCCCATCGTTTTTTAAGGCTAGGCCAAACCAGCTTCCGGCAGCCGCGCAGCTAGCCCCGGACAGGTTTTTAACTTGCACCGGATCTAAATACTTACCTGCGCTGTCGTCGAAGTCGTCTACTCCTAACGCACCACCATAGTTTAATCCCTCGTTCCATACCGTCCCATCCTCATACCAGCCCATGTCATTTATGCCGTTTGAAACCGCCAGGCCAGCAGTAACCCGGGACAGATCCGTTAGCTTTGTTGGCACCCAATCCTTGCCCAGTCGCCAAACGCTCCCGTCACTTACCAGAACCAATCCATCTGCCCCAATAGCAATTGCATTCCATAAACCCGTTATCTGCACCGGAGAGAGCGAGTTGGTGCTAGGGGTATCATAAATAGCAGGACACCCCCATCCCCAGACCGTACCATTTATTATAGCAAGGCTGTATCCATCTCCAGCGGCAATAGCGGTGACTCCTGATAGCCCCTGTACCTGAATCGGGGTGCTGCGGTCAACGGTGCTGCCGTCACCCAATTCGCCGTGTTTGTTTCCCCCCCAGGCCCAGACCGTACCATCGCTTTTTAAAGCCAGACTATGGACATCTTCACCGGATCCCCCTGCTGCAATGGCAGTGACTCCCAGTATTCTTACCTGAACCGGGGTGCTGCAATCAGTGTTAGCTCCATCGCCCAGTTGACCATGATCATTTTTTCCCCAGGTATAAACCATCCCATTGCTTTTCAATGCCAGGCTGTGATAGTCTCCGGCGGCCACGCTGACAACTCCTGATATTCCATCAACTTGACGTGCTGATGTGGGCAGCAGATTGATAGCTTCATCCCTTGCAAGTCCCAACTGACCATCGCTATTAAAGCCCCAGGCCCAGACCGTGCCGTCATTTTTGACCGCCAGACTGTGACAGCTCCCCGCTGCAATAGTCGGTCTAATCTGCCCGGTGCTGGCTGCCGCATGATTTACTCCCGCTCCTGCCAGCAAGACGGACATTAACAAGATCACCAGTATAATTCTCCACTGTCTCCTCATGCAAATTCCTCCTTATGTTCAAAAACCTTTTTATTGGGCAGGCGTTCCGGTACACAGCACCATAATCCCCTCGTCCCCCAGACGGTACAACTGTCGGCTGGCCTGATCAAAATCCATCAGTTCCAGGCGATAGAGGCCGGGAGCGGGAACGGTGACAGTATACTGGATACGACCATTTACCGGAGTCAGCAATACCTCGTCGGTTTCCTGAAGCTTACCCTCCGGGTAAAATACCAGTGCCGGCTGTAGGCCCGTATCAGGCATTTCGACCAGGCCAGCCGTCAGGCTTAATGTCGATCCCGCGCTAAGCACACAAGTATTACCGGGGTATTTCGGACCCAGCGCCTGGGTCAAAGTGTGACCGCTGCTATCCTGGAAGGAAAGATATATGTCATTGTAATCCCACACCCCCCGTTGTTCGCGGGGCATGTTATCCTGAATCAGCTGCCGGAAAAGATTTGCTCTATCTTCGAGGGCCGGTGACGGATAGCTCCCTTGGAATGGCCAGGCCCTGGCGGTGGTACTCCCAAATACCAACCTAAAATATTCGGCGAAATTTTCCGTACTCAATTGCTTCCAATTCCCGTTGTCCACATAATTACTCTGGCCACTCAGTTCTAAAAAGCTATGCCAGGCAGTCGGATTGTCATGATAACTTCCTAAAAACTGGCTGTGTATATAATGTCCCAGTTCGTGCGTAAGGGTTGTTTCCAGCCCCGGCTGGCCTGTATCAGCTGCATTTACGGAGCCTACGGCGATAATTTCATCGCGGCCCGGAAAGCGCCCGGAATGCCAGCCCGTTACCGGATCATTTTCACTATTCAGTCCAAGAATTTGGTATGGCAACAGGTAGATCGTAAGACCGGAAAGTGCTGAACGATCCAGTTCCGTGGCCTTGATCGTCTGTACCGCTTTTTCAATTGTAGGATAGGCTGCGATAGCAGCCCGGGCCATGTTTTTAATCGGAAAAGCCGGGCTGCCCGCCAGTAAAGCAGGATAATCCAAAGGTAAAGTTTCTCCGTTCTGCAGGGCCAATAGAACTCTTTCGCGGTAAAGCCTGGCCAGGGTCAGGACATGGATTTTACCGCTGCTCTCCGGCCCAAATATCCGAAATCCACACTCCGCATCCAGGTAGCTCTGTTCCTGTTCCCTGATGAGAGCGGCATTAATATTATTCCATTGCCGCTGCACGGTTTCTGGCAGGGATTGCTGCGCATTCTGACCGTTGCGGACTAAATTAGTGACGTTATCACGATCTTTTTCATACCACTGGTTAAACTCCAGTTCAGGGAATCCTTCCACCTTAAGTACTGCGGTTTCCTCCGCCCCGGTCCTCGTATGCTTGTCAACCATGCCCGACGGCAGGATAGCCAGCATTCGTTCCAGGCATACCATACTCTCAGCCCGGCTGATCGGGCTGGCCGGTCGGAAGGAGCCATCGGGATAGCCTGAAAAAACTCCTACAGCAGTTAACTGGTGAATCGCTTCCCGTGACCATGATGAAATGTTTTCTTCATCTATATAGCGGGTCTCCTGGTTATTGTCCGGCTGGGTTTCCGACAGGGTGTTGACAACCCTTCCCAGAACAGTTGCTACTTGTTCCCTGGTCATAGTCGCATCCGGAGCCATCAAATCCTGATCCACCCCTACCAGCAGGTTTTGACCGTACAGGCTCTGTATAGACCCGTAATACCAGCTGTTTTCTTCAACATCGGTAAATGGAAGGTCTAGCTCAACCAAGGGGAGCTGCAATAACCGGCTTAGAAATGCGAAAAGCTCCGCGCGATTAACCGGTCGATCCGGATAGGCCTTGCCGTCATATCCTTTAATAACTCCGCGCTGTACCATTTTGGCGATGCTATTGGCCGCCCAGTGGTCCCTGGTATCATCGAAGATTGAAATAGTGTCGGCTCCAGTCGGCTGGTTGGTTGAAATGGTTGTCTTATCAACAACCGCCGACTGGTTTACTGTATTAACCGTCTGGCTTGCCGGTGAGGTCGTGGAGCCCCCGCCCCCTGAACCCCCCGAATTGCTACTGTCCGACCTCATTCCTAACATCACCAAAGTTGACGGCTGGACTATGCTGAATTGAGTAAAGTGGTCGGAACGAACCACGAATATCCCCCCACCTTGCTCATCCGGGTCATACGTATCCTGAATGGATGGTACCGCCACCCAGTCGGCGGCGGCTTCATCATAATAGGCCAGACTTAGCTTTGATTCCGTGGCAGAGTTGTCCTCAATCCCGGCAGCGTCCAGGTCGCTGCGGTAATAACGGATGCGAGCTTCCATGCTCTGGTCGAGAATTCCTTTAAAAGCGCCACCATCAGAAGTAAAGGCACTAAAGTCATAAGAAACCAGGGGCTGCTGGCTGCTGGAAGGCATGGCCGCATCATTGCGAGCGGTGACAACAGACAATTCCGACTCGGAAGCGGTACTGCCCGGCGGCAGCAGCAGTTCCATGCCGTTCTGCTGATCCTGAATCAATCCCCCGAGCTCGGTTTTCAACTGCGCCAGACCGGGAGCATCGAGAACTTGTGCCTGGATGAAAGCCAGATTGTTTTCGTTCGAACCTTCCACAACGTTTATGGCTTTATGAATCTTCTGCCAGTTGTCATGAACTGCCGTCAACGTCCAGGAACCCTGATAAAGCGCCAAGCTATAACTTCCATCCACGTCGCTGCGAGTGCCGACCACATCCCCCAGACTGCTCTGAGCCCATATCATGGCAAAAGCCAGCGGATTATTTCCGGAATCACCGACTATCCCGTTTACGGCAACCCGGGCATTGCTCATTATGATACTGCCAGTATCCACAAGGCTCTCCCCCACCTCGAAAGCGGCTACTATCTTTTGTACCAGACCTTTTTTGTTCGCCAGCAATGTATATTGTCCTTGCGGTATCTGTAATTCAAAAGAACCATCTTCCTGGGTGAATACCCCGAAGCTTTTGCCACTACCGGCGAGAAATTGCACCCAGGCATAAGCTACCGGCTGACCAGATGACCCCATTTCCACCCGTCCCCGGACCGCAGTTAATCCGGTCAGTTCAAAATCATGCGTCATATCGGGGACTGCGGTGATTTCAACCGATTGCTCGCCGTCCCCCTGGCTCCAAACTGAGAGGCGATAGTTCTCGCCCGGTTTCAGGTTTAGCCGGTAAGAGCCCTGCGGATCGCTCTTACAGCTTATATAGTTGTTATCGGTGACACACCAGGCACTGATATTGGCTCCGCTTACGCTTTGCCCATTCCGGTACACTTTCCCGGAAAGAACAACCGCCGCAGGTATTCCTAGATCCTGGTTTACAACTGCGCCGGCAATGGGCAGAGAAATCTGCATCTCCGCCGCCTTGCCCTGATCCCGATGCCACACCTCAATGGTATACGGCTCGGTACTTACAGGCAATTCCAGCCGGTATTCTCCCAATTCATTGGTACAGGTGGAATTTCTCACCCGCGAAACGGGATTAAAAGCATTAATCATGGCCCCGGCTACGGCTTGCTCCGTCTCATCCTGGTAATAGAGCCGGCCGGTAACCAGACCGGTGCTTTGATTTACTTTAAAATTGACAACTTGCATAGGCTCGGTAATTTCAATCAGCCGATCAATTGAGGCAGGGTTCATTTCCAGTTCACCCTTTTCCGGGTGAAATGCTCTCATTTCATATGTGCCGGAGGGTACGGTTACATAGTAGAAACCGCTTCCCGTTCCACTATAATCGAACGCCAGGCCATGTTCCGATGACCAAGCCGTTACCAGAACCCCGGATAATTTGTTGTTTCCGGTATATGTATTACCGCATATGGTATTTTTCCCCCTGGGAACCTTAAGCCATAATTCTTCCGTCAGGCCCTGGGCAGTAACTTCAATGCTGCGATCCGGCGGCAGGATATGTCCCTGCACCCAGCAACCCAGGGTAAACTGTCCCGTAGGCAGGTAGAGTTCAAAGTTGCCTTGAGCGTCGGTGCTTCTCCGGGGTGTTACCACCGGTCCCAGCGGGTGGTTCAAGCTGCTGGCCCAGACTTCGACCAGCATAGGATTTCCTGAGTCAAGCAGGAAAGGCTTCCCCTGTTCATCCGTGACCCGCCCGGTTACCCGAACCGGAGCCGGGATCAGACTTAAACTGAGCAGGTTCTCTCCCTCTTCCACCAGGAGTTGACAGGGAATGGGATATGCCATAGGTATAGCCTGGCCAATGTCAGTAACGGGCTTCAGTCCTACTGTCCAGACTCCAGTACAGACAGGAATCCGGAAGTTTCCTTGGGAATCCACTATCGTTTCCGGCCCCTGATTTCCAAGCTCATCGGTGGAATATACCTCCAGGTCCCAGTAGCCATGGTTCGCATATAGTTCTGAATAGTTGCTGATGTTTCCAACTATCATTGATTCAGAACTGCCCTGGCATTCAAAATCTACGGTCTGGTCCAAACCTTCCACCGAGGCAGTAATTATATTATCTCCATATCCGGGTACCACCCGCAGCGAGACGGTGCCATCCGCTGCGGTGACCAGCCTGACTTCCTGCTCCGAGCTTTGATCGCTGCCCTCAACCAGCAGTTTTGCTGAGCCGCTTTTTACCTGGAAGCTCACGGCGCAATCCGTTATCTGTAAGTCGTCGGCATCCCGAAGCAGAACTACGCAGGGTTGAGTCAACAATTCACCCATGAGTCCGCTTTGTCCCTGACCTGTAACCGCAGTTAATGAACAGGTTGGCTCCATTCCATACAGTGTGATTGCAGCTTTTGCCGACTCCAATTCCGGACAACTGGCGGTCAACTGAACTTTCCCCGCCGTTTCGATGCTTACCTGAAACTGGGTCAGTCCGTTCTCGTCAGTTGTTTGATTAATGGGGTCAAAACTTGCCTGACCGGACTCAGTTGCCAGGGTCACTTCCACTCCGCTTAAAGCCTGTCCGAAAGAGTCTGTCAAGCACAATTCCAACGGTTCCTGCAAATGCTGCCCCGGTGTCTGGCTCTGGTTATTTCCCGATAAAATCGTAAGTTGCGGCAAATTCTCTTTCTGAACCTGGCAGAGTAAACTCCAATCCGAACAGTTACCGGCCGCATCGTAAGCAGCCACCCGGTAAGACCAGCTGCGGGCCAGCGGAGGGGCCATATCCTGACAGCTTATCTGCTCGTCATTGATTCCATAGTCATACCACACTCCCAGTGATGACCAGTTTTCCCCGTCGTCACTGCGCTCCAACCGGTAGCCCGTAACCTCCAGATCATCACTGGATCTATCCCAGCTCAGCGCCATTTGTCCCACCTCATTCACAGTACCATTCAGTTTTGTGGGAACTGATGGTGCTGATAAATCGGGAGCGGAATCGTTCAGCATGGTCAGAAAAGCATGGCTATCTTGAACCCATACCACTTGATTGCCATAAATACCCCATAATACCTGATTGCCGGCCTGATCAACCACAGTTTGCCTTTCACCTTTAACCAGATTGTAGCAGTAAATATGCCATTCTTCGTTGTTCTTTTCATTCCATACGATGTTGTTTCCGTAAATAAAGGGGTGGCTGCATTTACAATCGGCTGATTTAACAATTGCCTGCCGTTCTTTAATGCCTTCAGAATCAATCTTTCCATACCAGAGTTCAGTCCCCTGGTCTGTTACTTCCGCCCACACGATCCGATCCTTCCAGATAAAAGGATAACCCTGGGCTCGGCCGGTATCATCCACAAATAGAGTACCGCTTTCCAGGTCTTTTACATGCAGCTGATAGCGCCCGTTTTCATTGCCCGACCAGCATATCAGGTTGTCGGCCATCCCGGGGAACCAGTACGGAAAAACCTGCTGGGCCAGCATGGTCTGTAACCCGGTGTCAAAATCTTTGATTACCAATTTTGCCGGCTTGTCAAGATCGGAATTACTATCCATCTGCAGCCAGGCTGCCCGCTCGCCGAATATATAGGGATATACTTCATGGGTTAGATCCGTAGACAGCTCCGTGAATTCATTGCCGTTCAAAGCGTTTAACATCACCACATCATAGGAAGTATTATCCGGGTTATAAGTGCTGATAACCACCTTATTTCCGTAACAGTGGGGAGGATAGTCTATCCCGAAATTGCTGTAACCCAGAGTCAGCAGCGGAGACTGGTAAAGGAGTACAGGAAGGCCTGATTCAGCATCATCCCGGTACAACATCTGGTGGTTCACCAGATAAAGCCAGTTTTGGTCAAAAGCCGTCGGATAGCTGCTCCGCACGTTAGTCTCTATAGTCAGGGGAATGGCATCATGGGTAGCGGTGGTAAAATTCCAGGAACGGGGAACTAGGGAATTACCCTGCAGATCATTAATAGCCTCAGTTAGATTGACGGTATACTCTGTCCCTTCAGCCAAATTGCTGACCGGTTTCAGCAAATATGAGCCAATGTCGGAATAGAAGGAAATTTCCGCATCAACTTTTGTTCCGCCGGGATCAGTTAGAAAGAAACTGTCCCGGTTTACCGTGGCTGAATCCACCGGGCGGGAGAAGTTTATTACTACCGGTTCCTCCACCCGTATTCCCCGGGTTCCCGGTTTGGGATATACGTTTAGCGTTTCCAGTGGATCAGTAACCGCCTGGTTTGTCTTAATACTGTAGATATCATGAAACTGGTCATCCATCAGAATAAAATAATCATGATTAAAGAAATACTGCCCGTGGCTCTTCGTACCCACATAAACAGCGCTGACTTCATCCCCGCCGATTTCCCCAACGTATATGCCATCATAAGTAATATTTTCGGTAATAGCCAGTTTCCAGCTCACTCTGTTTTCGTAGATCTTAGGTTTTACTCGGAAAAAATTTACATCGTAAATCAATTTTTGGGAATTAATCCCTTTTTCCATATCGGCATAATATATGCCGCAACCTAGCAACTCATCATCGTGCCATACTACGATATTTTCCCAGATGTCCGGGTCGCTTTGCACCGATGTGCTGGTTATCACTGCTATTTCGATTTTTTGCAGCAGGTCATAGGCATAAATATCGGCGTTGCCGTTGCGATTATCTTCCCACACGACATAGCGCTCGGAGATTCGCGGCTTGGATTGCTCCTCGGAGTTGTCGCAAACCGCCAGTTTATTTCCATCCCCGGTATTGTAGAGCCAAATATCGCCCTGACCCTGACTGTAATCCGTATAAACAATATTATCCCCCCAGATATCCGGGGAGGGCTCCTGTGGAAGTGCCTGGACAATACTGCTTTCCTGTGTCGTGTCAAGATTATAGCTGGTCAAATCCCACCCCCGGTCTCCTTCCACAGACCAAACTACGGTTCGGTCATAAACTGCCAGCTGGACATTTTCTGTAATTAATCCGTCTTTGATCAGGCTGATATTCTTGGCCCTGCCTTCAATTAAATCCGCACCATATATCTGGTAATAGCCCTGGCCGGTGTCCTGAAGCCAGGCCAGGCGGTTGCCCCGTCCGGCCATAACCAGACAGTTGCGATAATCATCAAAGATAGAAACCGTCGGATCGCGTTTGGTAGTAAAGGTCCAGGAATAATCCGTCCCCAGCGTATGGCCATCAGTATCGCGCAGAGCACTTTTCAAGGTAACCCGGTAGCTGGCGCTATTCCTAAGAGCATCATATAGTTCTACCGTAATCTTACATTTGCTTTTATCATAAAGAACGGCATAGGCGGTAAGCGTATAATTGAGGGAGGTAGATTCCAGAATCACATTATCCCTGTTCACCGTTGTTTCATCCAGGGGCAGCGAAAAAGTGGCTGATATTTCCGCCAGCGGATCCACTTCGCGCCTATCATCCTGTGGTGTAATAGAAAGCACGTTAAGCGTTGCCGCCATCTGCTGCTGTAAATGGTAGCTCTGTGGTTCGTTGCCCTCCTGTCCGGGCAACATAATCGACGATATATCCCGGTCGGGACACGGAAAAGGATTTCCCTCCTGATTTTGCTGGTTTTCAGCAACACTCCGGATTATTTTACTAAGGTCTGCCGCAGGAGCACCGGATAGGGTCGGAGTCTGATCCGCTTCTGCCATTCCCGGCACTGCCATCAGCACCATTGCGAATACAATTATTCCGAACATAAACCGGACATGGTTTTTTATTTTACCAATTATTCTTCATCCTCTCCCCATTTACAGAAACAACCCCTATAAATAGGGATTGTTAAAAAATCCATATTACAGGCCGTATAAGTCAATAAATCATTCCCTATTTATTACTAATAATTTGGTCGATTTGATATACATCCAATGCCTCTTGCTTTCCCTTAACCTTCTGTTTCCCTAATGGCGTTGCCTTAACGCTTTCTTCGACAGCCTGATAAGTTGAAGAACTAATTATGATCTGACCGCCTTTTGCCAGGCTCTGAAGACGCGCCGCAATATTGACATTGTCACCGATGGCGGCATATTCCACCCGGTTAAGAGCGCCTATATTTCCTAGTATTACTTCTCCGGTATTGATGCCAATACTGGCGCTTATTTTTTGACCATATCTTTCTTCTATTTTGGAGCTTAACTTTATCAATTTGGCCTGTATTTCAACCGCCGATATAACAGCTTTGAGTTCATGCTTGTCTACCGGCAAAGGAGCATTAAAAATGACCATTACCGCATCGCCGATAAATTTGTCAATCGTTCCTTCGTACTTATAGACCGTGTTTATTACCAATTCCAGATACTCGTTCAGTATTTCCACCAATTGCTCGGGCGGCAGACTCTCCGACAGCGGGGTAAAACCGCTCAAATCTACAAAAAGAACGGTTACTTCCTGCTTATTGCTTTTTACCTCGGTGAATTCCCCGTATTTGAGAATTTCATCAACCACCTGGGGCGCCACGTATCGTCCAAAGGTCCGGGTTATCTTCTTTTTTTCCTTCCTTTCCCAAACATAGCCATAAATAACCGAAGCCGCATAGATTATAAAGACGGTCAACATCGGGCTTATCATTTCCAGGAACAAATCAATTTTATAAGTGGCATAAAAAGCTATCCCGCCATAAACTCCCCATATGCACAGCATTAAAATCAATCCGTATACGGGAGAAAGCAAAGAAAATAAGATGGTAGTAAGTATGCCTATAATAAGGATGGTTGTCACAATCTGGCTTTTGCCCATTTCACGGAAAAACCGCTGCGACATTATGGTGTTTAAAGCATTGGCCTGAAACTCAAGCTCACTCATGTTTTTTCCGCCCGGAGCATGATAAAAATTACCTATCCCCGGAGATGCTCCTCCGACAATGACAATTTTTCCGTTAACATCTTCCTGGCTTAACTCGCCTGCCAATAATTTGTTAAATGGAATAATTGCAGAAGCATTTGATGTCCTGGTAAACATTAAAGTCATCAAACCCTGCTCATCGACGGGAATTTTTTTGGGGCCATAATTTACCTGCAGCTTCTCCGGCTTAGTTTCCTCATTGATTCCACAGTACTGTTTGTCCAGGGAAAGCGCCAAGCTGTCCAAAGTCCCCATATCCGTGACCAGGACGGGAGCTATCCTCCTTACCACCGTATCCGGATCTCCCAAAAACGTGTTGTGTCCCAGGGAAGAAGCGGACGCGGCCAATTCATTAAAAGGTAAAATCAAATCTGATCCGTTTAATACGCCATTCTTTTCTTCGACTTTCTGGGCGTACACCGGAAAAATTACATTCTTCGCAGACTGCGTAGCTTTAACCATACTATCATCCGCAGCCTTATCCTTGCTTCCTGAAAAAACCACATCATACCCAATTACTGCCGGGTTCAGTTCGGTCAGTTTATTTATCGCCTGAGCATGGATATCCCTGGCCCATGGCAAAGGGCCCAGTTTTTCAATATCTTCTTCGGTTATACCTATCAGTACTATATTTTTATTGGTCATAATGTCCAGTACATTCATGCGCCAGTCCACGGTTTTTCTCTCAAAATATACAAAAGGTTCTGCATATACCAGCATGGCCAGAACTGCGGTTAGAAGAAAACTTATTAGATAATACAGCCTGGTATGCTTTTTAAAAATCCAGGTCATCCAAATACACTTCTTTCATTATTGCTGCAAAGGCTGTTCATTATTTTTTTAATAAAAGATGATTCTAGCAACAAACGGCATCCTTATCCCACTGGCAAGGGCCTGGCCTCCACTCACAGCAGAACTCTTAACCTGCTTGCTTATGAACAGGTAATAGGTGCCGCCTGTTTGCCATCCGCCAGCCGGCGGATCAACTTTTACCTGTTTGGCATTTCCATTTACCGGGGCAACCGATATGCCGCTGACTTTGTTGCTCCCCGTTTCGTCGGTGGCAACATATATATTCGTGTTATTTACGCTGTTTGAATCAACTTCCCTGTTAAAAGTTATAGTAACAGACTCGCTGCTGCTCTTTTGCTTTGCAGTCCAATCCGTCCATGTATCGGAAGAACTTCCTCCTGCTCCAGCTACATTTACACCCACAGTTGCTTTCAAGTTATTCGGATTGCTCACTCCGGTCGGGCAGGTCAGGGTTCCGGTAAATGTATAACTGGTCGCCGCAGCCGGGCAAGGATCATATGACGGGCTGCCGTTGTCCCATGAAACTGTGCAACTGGCCTGCGAGCCGTTGCTTAGAGTTACTGTAATCGTTGCTGGCAGGTTAAGCGTTGCGCGGGCTGTGCCGTTGGCTACGCTAATAGGACTGGTCTGCTGTATCTTAGCAATAGTTACCGTGTTCGATTGATTAACCGTAACCTTGACACTTGCTGTACCGCTGGTGTACCCGGCCTTGGTGGCCTTTACGGTGATGGTAGCCGTACCCTTTCCCACTGCTGTAATCAAACCGCGTGAGTCTACACTCACCACTGAAGTATCACTGGGCGTATAGGTTATTTGAGCATCGGAAGGTTGCGTTGTAACGGTAATTTGCTTAGTATCGCCGACATTCATGGTGACATCCGATGGGGTTACATTTACGGTTACCGTGGCGGCGGCTGTCTGCCTGGTTACTTTTATAATGTAGGTCTTCGGAGACATCCCGGACTTGGTTGTGGTTATGACGAGGGTAGTCTCCTGACCTGCGGCAAGGGATATCAGATTAGAGCTCGTTCCGCTGGCAACCACTGTTCCATTGACGGTAATAACACCGGTTCCGGTAGAAGTTACGCTTATACCGGATACATCGTTAGAAACGGTTAAACCGCTATAACTATAGACATTACCAGTGAAACTATAACCCTGCGGACATGGAGACAAAGATATATTCGTTAGGTCCGAACTGGTGGTAACCAACTGTACCTGGCTTCTTACCAGTGTGTCTGTGGCGGAATCCAAGTCCCAGACTGAATTTTCCTTCTCCAGATCTCCCAATGCCAGACTGCTACACCCTGCAGCTATGGCAGTAATTCCAGTTAGACCGTTAACCTGAAATGGTTGTCGATGATATAATGAGTTTGCACTGCCCCATGCCCAAAAAGTACCGTCTTTCTTCAAAGCTAAACCGTGAAGCCATCCCGCTGCTATAGCCTTGATTCTTGTAAGATTGGGAACCTGTATCGGTTTATGAAATTCACTTTCAAGATAAACATCTCCCAGTTGTCTACTAGTAGCGAGCCCCCAGGCCCATACGGTTCCGTCACTCAACAAAGCCAAGCTAAAGAGATTTCCGGCGCTAATAGCGGTAACATCCGATAGATCAGCAACCTGAACCGGGATTTTACGATTATCAGTAGAATCGTCTCCGAGTTGACCACAATTGTTATTTCCCCAGGCCCATACATTACCGGCGCTATCCAAAGCCAAGCTATGGGTCCCTCCGGCTGCTATGGCAGTAATATTGGATAAGCCTGAAACTTGGACCGGGATGCCGCAGTTGACTATCTTGCCGTTGCCCAATTGCCCGTTGGTATTTCGCCCCCAGGCCCATACGGTTCCGTCGTTCTTCAATGCCAGATTGTGATAATCACCTGCTGCTATGGCTATAATATCCGATAGGCCTGAAACTTGAACCGGGGTAAGATGATCTGTATCGGAATCATTCCCCAGTTGGCCGTATTCGTTGCTCCCCCAAGCCCATACGGTTCCGTCGGTTTTAAGGGCTATGCTGTCACATGCCGTTTCCGATCCTCCTCCATCAACACTGATTATATTTGAAAGACCTGTTACAGTGACTGGCGCGCTGTGATTAGTCGTTGTTCCGTCACCCAGTTGACCGTATTCATTATCCCCCCAGGCCAATACCTTTCCCTCAGTAGTTACGCCCAAGTTGTAATGATATGAGGATGCAATAGCAGGTTTAAAATCTGCGGTGCTGGCAACTGGCGGGTTCCCCGATGTGATCACCGCCCCGTTAAAGGTAACGGTAGCCATGTCTAAGGCCTGAACCTGCGCATCGATATCGGCTTGGGTTGAATTCAGGTAATCTCTAACGGCTATTGCACTCGTAATTACATTGGCAAATGTATCATGTGCCGATTGAAGGACGTTTCCCACTGCACTGCCGACAGGAGTTGCATTTAATAATATTTGGGCTGAATTTATGGCATTTATCAAGTTGGTTTTATCGGTTTGAACATCGTATTTTATTACTGTTGCTTTGGAGTATGTACTCCAATCAGCATATGCTAAATACGGTACCCCATTATTAATACTCCACGAAAAAGCATACAGTTCTCCGGTTGAAAAGACAGAACTTCCTACTGCTGCCCAATTATTCCCGTCATACTTCATTACTTTCGGATTTTCATTCCCTTGAGAGTATGCTAAATATAGATTATTATCAGCCATAACAAGTACAGGATTTGCTATACCCCCTGATGAAAGGCCTGGGCTACCTACCGCCACCCAATCGCTTCCATCATACTTCAATACTGTCGCTTTGGAACTGTTTGCCTTATCTTCATAGGCCACATATGGTATGCCGTTTGAAATTATCAACGAATAATTACGAGTCCCAAATAAATGATCTTTAAATGTTGAAACCCAATCGCTTCCATCGTACTTAAATATTTTCAAAGTATATCCGTCCATATAGGACAAATATGGCGTTCCGTTTGAAATAGAAAGTGATAGGTTGTTTACATCATTAGGGCTAATAGGGTTGCCCACCAAAACCCAGGTACTACCATTAAATTTCTTTACTTTAACACTATAGCCCGCATCAAGAAATGGGGCGTAAATTATACCATCAACTATGGTAAATCCGATCTGAGCGGTAAGCTCACCCAGAATGCTGGGTGTTCCTACTGTAACCCAATTACTCCCGTCATATTTCATTACTACCACCTGGTCACTATGATCTCCATCCTTATACACGATGTAAGGCATGTCATTCACAAATGTAAATGTCAAAGCATAAATCCTTCCGGTTGAAAATCCGGCTTTCCCCACCGGCACCCAATTTGGACCCTCGTATTTCATAACAGTGGCTTTCCCGCTGTTGGCTTCATCACAATACGCCAGGTACGGTATGCCATTATGCACAGCCAAGCACAGCGGAGATGCATACTGGGCTGTAAAATCTTTTTCTCCAATAATTTGCCATTGAGCGGTGTCTGTTGTTTGCATGCTTGTTTTAAAACCAATTTCGGCAGTCTGTTCAGCCATGACAGGCGAAATTAAAATCATGCTAAACAAGACTTCCAGAATAAACCATTTCACGATCTTTCTTGCCACATTAATCGCTCCTTAAAAATTATTCCGGATATAATATATTTCAACTACTTTTATGTAAGTCTGGCCTGAAATCTCTATCCATGGACTCAACCAAAATAAAATCATTATTTATCTGCGACTAAAGGGCTAGCTAAAACTACTGCTACAACCAATTATTTTTAAGCCTAAATTTAGTAAATTCTATATGAATATTTATACTCCTCCCCTATTGTTTCGACAAATGTAGTCGTTTTACGACTTAATGGGAACCGTTGTGTGGCAACCATTTTGATATATTTCGGCTACTCCGAACTGGCTTCAACATTCAGTGGCAAAAATAGGAACAGGGGCTTAGTTTAAAAACCAAACCCCCTTTTCGTTTCTTAATCTTAAGGTGCATCTTTTTATGACTTTTTCACCATTTCGGCTACTCGCTGGCTATTTTCGACCGTTTCATATTTATGGAGTCAATCTTTAAACTTCATTCTTATTCCGTTCTTAAAGCCATGGCCCCTCGCTTAGAGTTTTTACCTGGCTGAACTAATTTAACTTTCAAGACTCATTGAAGCAATAAGTTATACTACTATTATGTCAAAATCCTGGTCGGACGGATTCTGATTGTCTGCTTGGACATCTTTCACCTCACAAAAAGTTAATATTTCAGTCTTTTATGCGGAGTGTAATATTATGCCTAAAACTTAATAATAATTGTGAATTTAAACCGGATTGCCGCGCTTATTTCTTTTCAGATGTTATATCATTTCCATAATTTTTCCATAAAAATTATACAGAATATTCATCCGATTCGCATATTTTCCGTTTATGATTTGAAATAATGGTTTCTTCTCGTTTGACTTTAGAATAGGTTTCTTGCTTTAATTTTGCGGGCACTTGTGATCTGAGTATTAAAATCCATATAACAACCTAGAGGAGGTTATTGTCATTGAATAAGATATTAAAAGGAATGATTATTTTTTCCATCTGTAGCACGCTGCTGTTCTGTAATGGAATGCCAGTTAGCGCAGAGGATTTATCCGAGGAGGAAACACCGGCAAATCGGGAACGCCAGATTATTGTCCAGTACCGGAAAGCAGACCCAGCCGAAAAGGAGTGGCGGACTGGTATTTCAGAAAGAATTACCAGCCGGAATCAGTTGGCACCTCGGACCGAATTAATCCAACTTGACGATAATACACAGATAGCCTCCATGGTTGAGTCCATGAAAACAGATGCAGATGTTCTATATGTGGAAGAAAACAAAAAGCTAATGTTACATAGCAGTCCAAATGATCCTTACCTCGCCCAGCAGTGGGGCTTGAGTAAAATTGATAGTATAGACGCCTGGGGAATTATACCGGTTAACATCTCTGCAGTCGTTGCGGTTATCGACTCGGGAATTACCAGCACTCATCCAGACTTAAAAAACCGAATCGCATCCGGTGGCAAAAGCTTTATCGGCTATGGAAGCAGCAGCAGTCTATCCGACCGCAATGGTCATGGCACCGAGGTATCAGGAATCATTGCTGCTGAAACAAATAATTCGATAGGAATCTGCGGGGTTGCTGGTACCAGCAGCGTAAAAATCCTTCCTCTCAAAACCGCCGACGACCAAGGCTCAAGTTATCTATCAGACGTCATTGAAGCTATTGACTACGCTATCAGCAAGGATGTGGATGTCATCAACCTTAGCATGGGCAGTACAGAACCGTCAGACATTGAAAATGAGGCCATTCAGCGAGCATTTCAAGCCGGCATCGTGGTCGTTGCTTCAGCAGGTAATGATGAAAATTCTTCCTATGAGTATCCCGCTTCCTACGATAATGTTATATCCGTGGGATCTATCGCGGAAGATGGCAGTGTTTCTTATTTCTCCAATTACAATGACATGGTAGATATCGTTGCCCCGGGAGAAGAGATTTATACCTGTACAACTCGCGGGTCCTATACCAAGGAAGATGTAACCGGAACCTCCTTCTCAGCGCCCATGGTATCAGCTGTAGCAGCCGTCTTGAAGTCTATCGATCCGACCTTGACCCCGAGCCAAATCGAAACTATTCTTACCAGTACCGCTGTTGATTATGGCTCCAACGGCAAGGACGATTATTATGGCTATGGCGTCTTGAACTTTTATAATGCGGTTAACCGGATCAGTCCGTCGTCTGCGGTGACCAGCGTATCCATAAATACCTCTAGTACAGATCTGACGATAGGCGAATCCATAACCCTAGTCAGCAGCATCCTTCCCAGTACTGCGATTAATCAAACCGTCTCCTGGGCAAGCGATAATACGGACGTCGCCACCGTTGACAGTACCGGTTTGGTAACGGCCATCTCACCCGGTAAAGCAACGATCACCGTAACCACAGCAGACGGCGGCTATACAGCCAGCACTATTGTAGAAGTCTATGGAGATGTCTCGTCTAACTTTAACGGTTCCTATTGGGGAGCGAAGACAGGAATCGCAGCCAATAAAGAATGGCTTATTACTTTTAACCAGGCGGTTGACGCATCGACCCTCAACCAGCAAAATATCTATGTTACAGATAGCACTGGCAAATCGGTCACGGTAGCGGTAAGTAGAGGCAGTGATGGAAAATCCGCCCTTATCACTCCAGGTTCATACTACCAGTCCGGACAGAGTTATTATTTGTTTATAAGAAATATATGTTCAACAGGCGGGGAAGAGCTTGGTACAGCTATTCGTATGCAGTTTACGATTGAGTAGTTTCCTTGACACAGTCTCCACCAAGCTACTTTTATCAAAACCTTATCGCATTACTCTACTAGTACTCTGTTAACCCTAATTCTATATCTTCTCATTGGTCAAATTCCTGTATGACCGCGTTGTCTTGCAGCGCCAGGCAGAGCGCTGTCAGTATTGCTGCCAACCCCTTTACTTGACAGTACAAGGAACAAGCGCAACCATGAGCACAACTGACTGTTTTGGTTTTGAAACGGTCTAAAGACCTACGTAATAATTCTTCCATATGTAAGCACATCCTTTCTATAGCCTCTAAACCGGCGATAATAGCCTGTTCAACAGCAACAACCCACCGTACAGCTAATGTGCCTTTCGCAGTTATATGCAGTTTCATCCTTTCTTGTCAAAACACTACATAACACAACTTACATTAATTGCACCTCTGCCCTTCGATAGCATTGAGGTCTATTGGGCGGTATATTATACTTCTATTAAAAGAAAACCGTGGGCGGTGTAGTTGCGGTGAAAAAGCCCAAAATTCTCAATAGAGAACGTATCAATAGAGTTATGGAGAGCATATTCGATTACCCGTTTACGATTGTCGAAGCTCCCATGGGCTACGGTAAAACTACGGCGGTAAAGGAGTTTTTGATGGCAAAAACCTGCCCCGGCCTGTGGCTCTCTTTTCTTGCTCCAGAGGATACGATTTCCTTCTTTTGGGAGGGATTTGCGAAAGAAATCGGCAAATTGAATGAATCGACAGGTATAAAGCTGAAAAGCCTCGGCTTTCCAAGCGACGCGCCCCAGACGGCGAATATCCTGGCGATATTGAACGATATGGAATATGAGGAAAACACAGTATTGGTGATAGATGATTTTCACCTGGTAAATGATCGACAAATTGGCGGGTTTCTTGGACATATTATAAAAGAGGAGCTGGAAAATCTCCATATTGTGGTCATCACCAGAGACACCACCAACCTTGACTTTGCTGAGCTTACCGCCAAGGGACTCTGCAACATCATACCACAACAACTGCTGAGATTTACCGACAAGGAAATCCGGGATTATTGCGCCATGATGGGCTGTATGCCTACCGAGAGCAATCTTCAAAAAATCATCGAGTACACCGGCGGCTGGGTCTCACTAATCTATCTGATCCTGCTTGGCCTGGAAAAGGACATTCCCGTGGGTATAAACAGCGTCATCGATGATCTGGTGGAAAGCGTCGTCTACAATGCCTACGATGAGAGCATACGGGAGTTTTTGTTAAAACTTGCGGCCATGGACAGCTTCACCGCAGAAAAAGCTTTATTTGTAACCCAGGAAACCCAAGCTAAAGAAATTTTAAAAAGGCTGCGCAGAGAAAATGCTTTTATTACCTATGACGAGGCGGCAGGTGTCTACAAAATCCACAATGTCTTGCTCGATTTTTTAAGGATAAAGCAGAGCAGGCATGCGGATTTGAAGGATCTTTATCGGCGGGTGGGTGAATGGCACCTGAAACAAAAGGAGTATATGACCGCCTATGGATTTTTTAACCGCGCGGGAGAAACCGAGTACATTCTCTCATTGCTGAACAATGAGGATTCCGTTACCAACGAACTTGCAGAGTTTGACGGCTCGCTTAAAATGTTTGAGACGGTGCCCCGCGAACTGCTTTTCAAATATCCTATTGCCTATCTGCAATATATCTGTACTATGTTGATCAATGGAAATGACGGAGCGGCAGAGGACGGGGCAAAAAGGCTGGATGAACTGCGCAAGTTCTGCGAATTGCCGGACAATATTCATCCCAACCAGAAAAACCGTATCCTGGCTGAAATCAATATAGCCCGGGTATTTGCCGTGTTTAACGATGTGGAAAAAATGTTTGCCTGCGCCCAAGAGGCGCTATGCCTGCTGGAGGGCGGTCAGTCCTGCCTTGTGCAGAGAAACGGCGAATTTTCCTTCGGCTCCCCTCATTTTCTCTACTCCTATTACAAAGAACCGGGCCAACTGAAACAAACTGCAGACTTAATGATAAACGGCTTTCCCGCCTTTGCACGGCTTTTAAACGGCTGCGGCACTGGCTGCGAGTATGTGGCCTTGGTCGAATATGCCCTGGAAACCGGCGACTGGCAAGCGGTAGAGCTGAATGCTTATAAAGCCATATACAAAGCCAAAACCAGGGAGCAAACCAGTCTGGTCATTTGCGCCAATTTTGGCCTGATCCGGCTCTACCTTCTTCAGGGAAAAACAACCGAAGGACTTGCGCTTTTCAGGCAGCTCCGCAAGGATGTGTCCGAGGAAAACAATGCTATATACAATACCACCCTGGATCTGTGTGAAGGATATATCTACGGTTGCCTGGGCCAGCCGGACAATATTCCGATGTGGCTGCAGTCCGGTGACATGTCCCTTGCCCGCTTATTGTTCCAGGGCATGGCTTTCAACTACATAGTCTATGGCAAGGCTATCCTGGCATCAAAGAATTACCTAAAGCTGGAGATACTTACTGAAGAATTTGCCGAATATTTCTCTATTTTTAATAACCAGCTGGGGTTCCTTCATAATCAGCTCTTTGAGTCGGCGGCGAAATACCATCTGTCCGGGATGGAAAAGGGCTGTGACGCTCTGCGCAAGGCCCTTGACATGGGACGCAGGGATCATATCATTCTGCCTTTTGCGGAAAACGCGCCTGCCATACTAGATATGCTGAGGCTCATAGCTCATGCTGATACGCACGATGAATATACGAGGGCAGTACTGCTCTGCTGCGAGCAGTATATAGAAAGCCTGAGACACACCTGCCAAGGCACAATTTCGTTGTCTGCCAGGGAACTTGAAGTTCTGGCTCTTGCCGCAGAGGGGCTAAAGCGGGAGGAGATAGCCGGGCGGCTGTTGGTGTCCACCGGTACTGTTAAGACCCATCTCCAGAACATTTATCATAAATTGGAGGTCAACGGTAAAACCGCGGCGATAAAAAAAGCCGAAAAATTAAAACTATTATAATTTTTGTACAAATAAAATACGCCATTCGGTAGATACCTTAGTATAAAAATTCCTTTATACTTTTTAGTATGGGGGATTTTTTTATTCGTAAAGGTTTCCTCCAACCCTTAAGGAAGAATTGTTCAATGAGCAAGCGAGGTGAAGCGAGTGTCAGAATACCAGCATACCACCCAACAAGAATCTAATAAGTCAAATCAAAATAACTATTCTATGTTGCACAATAACATTTTGCAGGCAGAGGTTGATTATAAGGAACAGAAATATCCTGAAGCAATTCAGCGTTTATTGGCTGAACCTTTTTCTGCATCTCCGCAGGATTTGCAGTCATTGCATCCATTTATAGGGAACCGCCTCCTGGGGCAAATTATTCAGGCTAAACTGTCAGTCGGCCCGGCGAAAGACCACTTCGAGCAGGAAGCCGATTATTTCGCGAAGCAAGTCACTAAAGACAATGCATACAGCAGCCGGAGGGGCAAGCCGGCGCAGCCAAAATCGGTTACACTTGTCTCCCGGCAGACCTCACCACAATCAATGCCTTCTAATTCAAACGGAGGATTTGAAGCGGCGCAAGAGATGGAAAGCCAGCTGAAATCATCGAAAGGCAGAGGCAACCAGCTATCCGATAACACCCGTAATTTCGTAGAATCCCAATTTGGTTCTGATTTCAGCAAAGTACGGGTCCACACTGATTATCAAGCCGGGCAAATGACGCAGGAACTGGGTGCAGAAGCATTTACCCACGGGAATGACATATATATGGCCAAAGGCAGATACCAGCCTGAATCTAACGCCGGGCAGCAGTTGCTGGCCCATGAACTTACCCATGTTGTCCAGCAGGGCGGCTCTTCCAGCGGTATGCAGTCATCGCAGACGATTCAGTGTGAATACACTGACGTGGCGTATACAGACGAGAAATACAAGAAATTTGCAAAGCCGGCTAATCCTGGCGCTCATACACTCCCGACTCCTCAACAGCCTCAGCCTCGCGTTGCACCTCCACTCCCGCCTCCGCGGCTGCCTCAGAATCCCGGGGTGCGGACAAACCAGCCTACTGCAACGACTCAAAATACCGCCGCTCGTCCGCTGCCAACCCCACCGCAGGCGCAGAATCGTGTCGCTTCGCCGCCGACTCAGAATCGTGTTGCACCCCGACTCCCGATTCCGTCACAGGCGCAGATTCTAAGCGTTCCGCCGACCGCGGATTCTCAAGTTAATAATTGGCAGTCCGCTGACAGCACTTCCGGTTTACGGTCCACGTCAAAGTCCGGTGTGGCAGGACATCGTTGGGCATCCGCTTTCGGCATGGCCAAGTCGCCGGTTCGTATCGGTAGTCATCAGAAACCGTCCAGCACTGGGACCCCAGCACCTCCGGTGAGCACTCGGAAACCGGACGCGCGTTTTAATGATGGACCGGAGCCTTTCCGAAAAGTGAATTACATGACGGGCGCGTCTCGTTATCATATGAGTGATAGCACCCGTCAGAAAAAGGCGCACCATTTTGAAGACCCGATAAAGAAATACGAACGCGAAAAAAATGAAGTTAAAAGTACTAATGATCCTTTATTAACCCTGCCCAAACAGGCCAAGTACAATAACGAAATGAATCCAGACGGCTTTTGGTCATATCAGACGGAAAATCAGGGCGCCAGTAAGAATCCCACGTACTACCAGCCCGACAATCAACCCAACCCTTACGCGCTGAACATCAAGGGTGGAAAGCTGCAAAAAAATGGAAGAACAATGGATACCAAGGGTGCTGTACCATCCTCTTTAAAAGATAATTTCGACCGGCATCTATTTACCATGGGAGGCGGGGGCGAGATCTATTCCCTTGATGCTACGGAGGAAAAACAATCACATAAAAACCATAGGATTCACCATACAACTATGACCGGGGGACGGGAAACAGCAGCAGCGGGAGAAATGAAGATAAATGAGGGCAGATTGGATACCATAGCCGATAGCAGCGGCCATTATCATCCGGGTACGGCTATGACCTATCAAGCCTTAAAAAAATTTGAGTCCAGCGGTATGGATCTTAGCGCTACTGGAGTAGAATTGCAGGACAAAGGTTTTGCGTCTGGTGCCAAGGGTAAACTGCAACTTTCAGCTACCGAATTAATGTCTTATAGGCCAGAAATGGAAAAGGCGCTGGCCCAAGCCCAAGCGTTTAGAAAATCAAATCCCCTGGAAAATTTACCTCCTGACAAAGAAAGACAGGGAGAAGGAGCCAATGAGTCCCAGATTCGCCGCATATTATCAGCGCCTGAGCAAGATATACGCCGCCGGCATGCTATGAAAGACAATATGCTGGAACAACTGCGGAGGGGAACGGCAGGCCATAAAAATCAGCTTGATATGGATACAACGGCATCTACACCTCTTAAACCGGGGCTTAAACAGCCGTCTGAACAGGACTTATTAGAACAAAGATATTTAGATGCAAAAAGAGCGCACGGGGTTTCATAAATGACGAAGGAACGGTCCTTTTGATATAATCTCCGACCATCGGCATACTGGACAAAAAGGCTTCAGGAGTTTGTCCAGGTGGGCAGGGTTCAGAGGAACTATAGTCCAATCGCTGCTATTATCGCATCATGCTTCGCGGAAACGAGCGGAAAAACATATTGCTGGATAAAGGGGATCGTCAAAGATCCCTTGGGACTTTATTTAAGAAAAATACGGCTACCCCCAGCAATATACTTGTCATGGTGTCACATTAAACTTCATTCTTACCCCATTCTTAAGGGTCTGCCCACCGCTGGTTGATTTTACCCGGCTGCTTATAAAGAGGTAATATGTGTCTGCATCCTGCCAACCGTTATCCGTCGGCATAACCATTACCTGACAGGCATTACCGTCCGGCTGCGCCAATGATATGTCTTCAACCCGGTTAGTTCCTGCTTCATCGGTGGCTACAAATATGTTGGCGTCATTTACGCTGCGGAAATCCACTTCCTTATTAAATGTAATGGTCCAATAATCATAATAGCTTTTTTCCTTGGGGGGCAGATCAATCCATGTTTCATTTGCTTCGCTGACTGTCACATTAACTACCACGCTGGCTTTTAGATTATACGGGTTGCTAATATCATCGGTTAAAATAATCTCGCCGGTAAATATGTAACTGGTTGAAATAGCGGGGTTGGGATTGTAATCCGTGCTGTTATCCCAAAAAATATTACAGCTGCTCTCTGATCCATCACTCAAGGTCACGGTTAACGCTGCCGGAAGAGGCAGGTCGGCACATGTTATCCCAGGATTCACACTGACAGGGCTAATCGGTTGCAAGGCAATAATTTCAAGTGGAGCCAACTCAAGGGATAGTTCCTCCTGGGTCTCATGACTGGTGTAATAGAGGATACGGCCCACCCGGTATATTTTAGTTGAGTAAAAGGAATTCAATCGGGTCAGTTCTGTGCCATCCGTTTTAACTTTATAGAGATATCCCCCACAACTAAAATTGCTAAAATATATCCATTCTCCATCAAGTGTAGGGTAAATAGCCTTTACATCAAAACATATTCTTCCTGATCCATCCATTTTTATACCGTAAAGCTTGGTATCTAAGGAATCAGTATAGTAAATATAATCGTTATTGTGTGTTGCATAGGACATAGAGTTGAAATAGACAAATTGTTCATTGCTTGCAGCAGGATAGTAATCCGTATCCCAAGTGTGATTTTTAACCATTACGCTGTCAGGTTGGTTGAAGTATGTGTAGCGCAGGGTACATGTATCTGGTATAGGGTCGTCCCAAGTTGCATCAACATGATACCACTCTCCCTCCAATTTGACCATGTTCCATGCATGTGATCCGCCCCCGCTGACTGTTCCTGATATGTGAATGCACTCAATTCCTGCCTTGGTAAGCAGCAATTGCATTGACTTGGCGTAGCCATCGCATACGCAGGTACCGTTAACCAATGCTCCATAAGCCGTATAATCAATGTCCGGTATACTGTTATTGTCATAATTATCACTGTCATACTTGATGTGACTTATCAGGTAATCATGAACACCCTGTTCCTTCTCCAGGGACGTAGCATCAGATTTAATGGTTTCCTCTAAAATGTCTGTCACTTTCTGCGAAAGTGTACTTTGCATTTCCTGAATCTCATCTTTGGGATATTTATACTTTAATTCCCATCGGCCATTTGACCACAATTGGCTGCCCTGGGATTGAAAAAAAAATATCTCCGGGTGGTCATCCAAAACCTTGTATAAGGCATCGAAGGTTGTTTGGCTATTCGTATAATGGGGAACCAACACCTCATCATCCAGGTTAAGCAAGGCATTCAAAATGGCATTATATTGATCCTGATTGTTATCGACGGTCATTGATTTCAACTTTATGTGATGATAATAATCTTTACCATTTGCATAAGGATTGGGGACAGGAACAGGTAAATCGCTCATCGGTAAATCACTAAAAGCACTGGCTGCTGCTGGATAAAATGAAATGAGTCCAACAAATAAAAATGAAATTATAAAATATATTGCTTTTTTCTTCATTTGCTACTCCTCTCAGGTTCAACCATAACCATTTGAATAAAACCGTATATATATTTTCTTTTCTATTTTTCCTCTACAAATATGGGTGGTATGAACCAATTACCGTTAACAACCATTTCAACCCCAAGGTTCTTTTTCCTTCCTTAACTATAGACTCCCCTTAGATATTTTTAATGCTTTTAATTAGTTCATTGGCAATATTGGGGCTATTAATCCGCATCATGCTTTCTTTCGAATGACCGAAACTTAGCAGGTTGATACTCCCTAAATTATATATCATGTAACGATAGGTCGAAAAGTTAAATAAATTAAATTAATATTTCAATTTTTTCCTAAAATATCGTTTGTATTTATTAAAATAATGGGTACAATGATTTTAAGAGGTGATTTTATGCTTATTACATTTAAAGTATCCAACTATCGTTCCTTTCGGGATGAAGCCGTTTTATCCATGGCAGCTTCAGGGCTAAAGGAATACAAAGCCTGTTTAATCCCCTACGGAAGCAAAAAAGTGATACCTGCAGCTGCGATTTATGGAAAGAACGGTAGTGGCAAGAGCAATCTTCTTCGTGCTTTTTGGCTCGGTGTTCAGTTCGTCCGCAATGCGCAACGGACACAACACGAAAAAGCATCTATTCCGGTACAGCCTTTTTCTCTTAATGATTTTTCACAAAATGAACCCACTTCCTTTGAATATACTTACATGCAGGATGGAATAAAGTATATCTATGGCTTTGCTGCCACAAGGGCAAAGATCGTTTTGGAATATCTTTATCATAGTCCGAAAGGGCAAAAAGCAATGATTTTTGAGAGAAAGGAAAGCGATTTCTTTTTTCCTACCGATCCAGAGAAAAGAAGAAAGGACCTTATCAGTGAGGCTGTAGCATCAAACCAGCTTTTCTTTTCTGTTTCCTGTACAATGAACTATCAACCTTGTATTGCAGCAATGAAGTGGTTCCGTGAGAGCGTATTATTTTCACGTGATTACACCGATATTCCGAATCAAATCATCGAGCATGCAGAGGACAGCGGTATGCTGAAGGCCATCATTTCAGCAGCCCAAAAAGCCGATTTAGGGATCCAGGACATGAAGTTCGAGATCAGCAACAAAGAATTGTCCAAGCATGATGCTCTTCCAGATAATATGCCAGATGATGTCAAGTATGCCCTGCAGAATTTGATGAAAGCACTGTCCAGTGCTCCTAATGAAGCTGAACTTAAACTTCGCGTCAGTGAACTAAAGGCTACATCTATGCATTACGGTGTTTCAAAGTCAGGCGATATCGAATATTATGCTCTTGACCTTGCCGATGAATCGGATGGAACCAAAGTATTGATGGCGCTGGCGCCGGCCATTGAAAGAACACTATCCAATGGGGGTATATTAATTATAGATGAGATTGAAAAAGAAATGCACCCATTGCTTGTCGAATACATTGTTGCACGCTATCAAAGCAAAAACAGCAACAAAACTGGTGCGCAAATAATTTTCACCACACATGATGTAGAGCTTTTGAACATGGAGGTGTTACGTCGGGATCAGATTTATTTTGTGGATAAAGATAAAAAATCTGGAGCCTCAGATCTTTATTGCATCACAGAGTTTTCACCCCATCCAGATGAAAATATCCGCAAAGGCTATTTAGTAGGCAAGTATGGCGCTACTCCAATCCTTGAAACAGAGGAGGTGTAGTCGTTGGCACGAAACATTAAGCCTTTGATTTATGTATTCTGGGAAGGAGAAAGCGAACAGGCATACGCGAAATATCTTAAATCGGCATTTGAAGATGTAGCTGTTATTCTATTTCCGTCCAATTCAGGATTATTTATAGAGGCAGACAATATGTTCAAAAACAACCCAAGATATCGAAATAAGGCTGAGGTTACAGATGAAATATGGTTTTTCTTTGATACCGAGCTAGAGCAGGCTGCGCACTGGGAGAAAAATTATAAGATTATAAAAAAACTCCGAAAGCTGCGCAAGCCACAAATAAAGGTTCGTCTGCTTATGACGACTGCATGTCTAGAATATTGGTTGCTTCTGCATTATGAGCGCACAGCTCCGGCAATTGCCTCTGCAGCAGACAAAGAGCTAATTAAAAATCGGGTTAAAATGCATGTACCACTTTATGAAAAAGGGGACTATTTTTCCATGTGTCAAATTGCCAACAATTATGAAGTGGCGATTGATAATGGAAAATGGACTCTTGCCACGTTAATGGATGACGGCTTACCATGCCTTGAGGATACCGATATTCGAAACTGCTGGTTGTATCAAGGAACACACACATTTACTACGGTACATGAAGGTATTGAGTATCTTGTTAGTTTGAAAAGATAAATTTGCTCCCCGCAAGATTTATTTTAAAAATTACTACTGTAACCGCAATGATTTTGTCTGTCTACTCGAAGTCGAGTACCCTTTCGGCTACCAGGGCTACTCAAGATTATCAACCGGTTAGCGGCAGAGTGTGGCTGGCTGCTACAGAGGCAGCTCATCCCAGTGCCGGACTACCTCCAAACGGCGGCACCTATCGCAGAGCCGGCTTTCCGCCAGATCCTGGCTTTTTACGGCCGCATACTGGAGCTGCTCCCGGGTGGCGAAGGCTTCGCCGCAAAGCGGGCAGTGAACCAGTTCAAAGCTTTTGTTCCATATAAAACGCCGGTCGTTTTCATCCCGCACAGGGATGGCCCCGGTGGGGCAGATATGGGCGCAGGTGGCGCATCCTATGCAGTCCGGGGACGGCTCATCGTAGGGCGTGGTAACGCGTTTCTGCGTCCCCCGCAAAGAGGCTGAGATGGCACTTAAGCCCATGCTCTGGCAGGCGTTCACACACAGCCGGCAGAGAATGCAACTTCCCATGGGGTCTTTAACCAAAAGCTCATCCTGCGCGAGATAATCCGCCTTCAAACGGCCCATCAGCTCGCTGGCCGGGGCTCGCCGGTATAATAGCATTACCAGGGTCTGGCGGATTTTTTCCAAGGTAGGGCTGGTGGTCCGCACCTTCATACCGGCAAAAACCGGGTGGGTGCAGGCGGCTACCAGGCGCAGGGGGGGTTCCACCTCCACCATGCACATGCGGCAGTGTCCCTGGCCGCCGAAAGCAGGGTGATAGCACAGGGTAGGTATAAAGACGCCCGCTGTCTGGGCGGCTTCCAATATGGTGGATTCGGGTTGGGCTTCGATCTCCCGGCCGTCAATGATTATCTTCATGTTATCGCCCCCCTATTACTACCGCATCCCGGCGGCATTGTTCGAAGCATTCCCCACATCGGATACAGCGGGTTTGATCAATAACATGCACCTGTTTTGCTTCACCACTGATGGCTTCCACCGGACAGAATTTCAGGCACAGGGTGCAGCCGTTGCAGAGCCCGGGATCGATGGTAAATGTGGTCAAATCACGGCATATTCCTGCGGGGCAGCGGTGCTCCACAATATGGGCCAGGTATTCCTCGGGGAAGTATTTTAGAGTGGATAATACCGGATTGGGAGCGGTTTTGCCCAAACCGCACAGGGAAGCCACCTGCAACGTAGAGCATACATCCTGCAGGCGTTCTAAATCGGCTTCTTTCCCCTGGCCCTGACATATACGGGTGAGGATGCCCAGCATGTAATCGATGCCCTCCCGGCAGGGCAGGCATTTACCGCAGGACTCGCCAGCCAAAAAGTTCATATAGTAGCGGGCTACCTCCACCATGCAGGTGCGGTCATCCATAACTATAATCCCGCCCGATCCCATCATGGAACCCGCTTCGGTTAGGGAGTCGAAGTCCACCTCCAGATCCAGCATGGCCTCTGGGATGCATCCTCCCGAGGGACCCCCGGTCTGTACGGCCTTGAGGCGACGTCTCCGGGGCACACCACCGGCAATATCAACAATTATACGACGCAGGGAGGTACCCATGGGTACTTCCACCAACCCGGTATGGACCGCCTTCCCCACCACGGAAAACACCTTGGTGCCTTTGCTCCCGGCTGTACCCAGAGAAGCAAAATGGGCTGCACCCTTATCCAGTATATATGGAACATTGGCCCAGGTCTCTACGTTGTTTATAACCGTGGGTTGCCCCCACAGGCCCGATTCCGTGGGATAGCGGTATTTGTCGCGGGGCTCGCCGATATTGCCTTCAATAGAGGCCATAAGCGCTGTTTCCTCCCCGCAGACAAAAGCCCCCCCGCCCCGCACCAGCTCCACGTCAAACGAAAAATCGCGGTTCAGGATTCTATCGCCTAAAAACCCGGCGCTGCGGGCGTCCTCAATAGCTTTTTGCAGGCAGATTATAGAACGGGCATACTCATCGCGGACGTAAATGAACCCCTGGGTAGCGTTCACCGCCCGGGCGCCGATGATCATTCCCTCCAGAACGCTGTGCGGATCGCCTTCCATCACGCTTTCGTCCATAAAAGCCCCGGGGTCGCCTTCATCACCGTTGCAGACTATATAGCGCGGCGTCCCGGAAGCTTGGGAGCAGGCGCGCCATTTGACCCCGGTGGAAAAGCCCCCGCCGCCCCTGCCGCGCAAGCCGGCGGAAATTACTTCGTTTATAATGTCATCAGGTTCCATGAGCAGGGCTTTTTCCAAAGAGCGGTAGCCCCCCTGTGCCAGGTAATCCTGCAGGGACGTGGGGTCGATTTCCCCCACATTTCGTAACGTGATCTTGTGCTGCTGCCGGTAAAAGGGGAAATCTCCCGGCCGGGCAAGGACCTGTTTGGTCTGGGAATCCCGGAAGAGCAGGCGTTTGACCAGCTGCCCGCCTTCCAGGATGGCGGCAACGATCTCCGCCACGTCGCCGGCCTGCACCTGGCAGTATACGATGTCTTCAGGCAGGATGCGCACGAAGGGCCCCCGGGCGCACAAGCCGTGGCAGCCGGTGGCTGCGGCCTCCCGGACCGGGTGCACACTAGCCGGCTGGCCCTGCAGGTTTGAGCGCAGGGCCTGGTACACCTCCCCGGCCCCGTTGGCCAGGCATCCTGTTCCGCAGCAAACCAGGATGCGGTGCGTGGAGAGCGAAGCCTCAGGAATGGTCATGCAAACACCCCCCGTATTCCTGGATAATCTTACGCACGGATGCCAGCGTCACCCGGGGATAAACCTTATCATCAGCCAGCAGCGCCGGTGCTATAGCGCAGGCGCCGATGCAGTTCACCGTTTCCATGGAAAACTGGCGATCGGAACTGGTTTCTCCGATATTTATGCCCAGGTGTTTTTGCAGTTCGTCGGTAATCAAACGGGAACCCTTGATGTGGCAGGTAGTGCCGTCACAGACCTTGAAGTGATGGCATCCCCGGGGAACCAGGCTGAAGGCCTTGTAGAAGGTGGCCATGTTGTAAACCTGGCTGAAAGGAACCCCGGTATGTTTGGCGGTTAGCTCCAGGGCCGGGCGGGGAAGATAGTGATAGTACTTGTTCAGCTGGTGCATTATGGGAATGATGTAGCGTTTTTCGCCGGGATATTCCCGGATGATAGCTAAAAAAGCGGCCTGGCTTTCTTCCGGAAAAGACGTGATAGGCATTCTTACCAGTCCTCCTTTGTAGAGACGCTTGAATAAATCGCTGGTGTTTGGCGGCCTGATTTTCTAATTCAATTCGTCTCCGGTTGATAACAACCGAGCATCAATTTATCGTTTTTCCTTAATGAAGGATTTTTTCTATTATTTGTTCCAGCGTTCCGGCCACGGCGGCAAAACTGCGGTCCATGACCCCGGTGCGGGATTCCTCCAGCAGCGATGTATTAAAGGGCATGCAGCCCAGGAGATTCTCCCCGGCCAGGGCCTGGATCAGGTATTCCCGGTCGATTTCATCCCTGATTTTGTTCCCTATATAACCGACGCGCCGGACGCCGATATCCTGGCTCAATTCTTTAACCGTGCGGGCCGTGTTAAGGCTGACCCGGCTGGGCTCGGTTACAATAAGCATCCAGTCCACCCCCCGGGCGGTTCCCCGGGTAAGGTGTTCGATGCCCGCCCCCATATCCATAACCACATATTCTTCCTGTTGCACCACCAGCACGGTCATGAGAGCGTTTAATACGCTGTTTTCCCGGCAGTAGCAGGAAGACCCTCCTTTTTTCACGGCTCCCATCTTTAAAAAACGCAGCCGGCCGGAAACCAGGGTAAAATCGCGTACAATATCGTCAACTTCCGGGTTCATGGTAAAAAAGCCGGTGCTGCCCCCCACTTTTTCAGCGATCAGGTCGCGCATTTCCACAATTGGCTTCAGTCTGGCAATGGTTTCCTCCGAAAAACCCAGGAGGGTGCCCAGGCTGAGGTCGGGATCGGCGTCCACGGCAAACACGGGATAATTCCTATCCAGAAGAACCCGGATCAAACCGGCTGCCAAGGTGGTTTTTCCCACGCCCCCTTTGCCGGAAACTGCTATTTTCAAAGGTCCACCTCTTTCCTTAAACCTGTTTATCAGGCCAGGCCCAGGCTCTGGCGTTTTCCTTCTATATGCTTGATGATGAGATCGCCGGCTGCTTCCGGATTCTCTTCCACCGCAAAAGCGGCTCCCACCACCCCGTTGGCCCCTTCGGTGAGGAGCGCGGCCAGATTCTTGCTGCCCAGTACCGGAGGTACGGTTCCCAGCACGGTAAAAATACCGCTGCCCACGGCATAAGCTCCAATCGATACCGCTTTCTCCGACATCCATTCCGGGGCCGCGGCGGCCAGGGGAAGATCGGATATATCCACGGACAGAGCGTTGGCTAAAGCGCTGGCCACTACCAGAATGCGGCTGATATCCACGCAGGAACCCATATGCAGTACCGGGGGAATGCCCAGGGCTTCGCACACGGGGCGCAACCCGGGCCCGGCCAGAGCTGCCGCTTCCGGACGTAAAAGCCCGGCTTTGGCACAGGCGATGGCCGCGCAGCCGGTTTCCACAACCAGGATGTTATTAGCTATCAATTTTTTAGTAAGGGTGACATGACCGTTGTCCTGCTGGATCTTGGGGTTGTTGCAGCCCACAATCCCGACGATACCGCGAATGGCGCCATCCTTGACCGCTCCCAGGAGAGGGTCCAGGGTTCCGCCCAGGGCGGCAATGATCGCTTCGGCGCTGAATCCAGCCATATATTCCATGGTTTCCGCCGGTATTTGTACCCTTTCCGGGCGGCGGCGCGGGTAGTTGTCAATAGCCAGGCTGATAATATCACGCGCCGTCTGCAGGGCGTGATGCTCGTCAAATGGCACATACTCGCTTCCGGCAATCCGGGCTTTGGGGGAGGTGGTTACCAGTTTGGTGTGGTAGCAGGCCGCGACCTGGCTTAAAGAAGGCATTATGCATTGCACATCCACCACCATCGCTTCCACCGCCCCGGTAATAAGAGCCAGTTCCTGCTGCAGGAAGTTGCCGGCAACGGGTACCCCGTGCCGCATGAGGATTTCATTTCCGGTGCAGCACATGCCGCAGATGTTTATGCCCTGGGCGCCAGCCGCTCTGGCTTTTTCCAAAAGCTCCGGCTCCCGGGCGGCGTATACGATAATGTCCGATAAAGTAGGTTCATGACCGTGCACTACGATATTAACCTGGTCTTCTTTAAGCACTCCCAGGTTGGATATTCCTTTTATCGGCTGCGGGGTTCCGAAGAGAATGTCGGAAAATTCGGTGGCCCACATGGAGCCGCCCCAGCCATCGCTCAAGGAAGTGCGCAAACCGTGCAGGATCAGGCTGACATAATCGGCGTCCACACCCATATGGGTACGGTGCAGGGATTCCACCACTTCGCGGTCGATGCCCCGGGGATTGATCCCCAGTTTGGCCCATAAATCCTGTCTTTTTTGCGGAGCCCGTTGCAGAAAGGCCAGGGTGTTTTTCCGGCAGCCAAACTCATCCAGGGCCATGTCGGCCAAATCCCCGGCTACATCTTCCGGGCTGCGCCCCTCCCGGGGTATGCCCAGTTCGGAGGCCAGAGCCTGTAATTTGTCCTGGTCTTTAATCTGATAATCGGAAGATTCTCCCCGGGCCACGGCATGAAGGGTCTCCACAATATCCCGGCCGTGGTCGGAATGGGCCGAAGCCCCCGCCGCAATCATGCGCAGGATGTTGCGGGCAGCAATGGTGTCCGCATTGGCGCCACATACCCCTGCCTGCGGCTCCCCGCCGAAGGGATCTATGCGGCAGGGTCCCATATTACAGTTGCGGCAGCAGATACCGAGCAGTCCGAAACCGCACTGGGGCTGCTGCTGATCGAATCTTTGCCAGGCGGTGTTTATGTTCTCAGCCGCTGCCTTATTAAGCATCTTTATGCTGGCCAGATCTATACTTTTTTCCATACCATTTCCCCCTTTTTGCAGTCTGTCCTAAATAGCTGAACCCTGGTTAAGCAACTGCTGTGCTACCACCTGACGTTTCCCCTGCATAAGCTCCTCGGAATCAACATAGAGCAAGGCCCGCGTTGGGCAGGCGACTACACAGGCGGGTGTTTCCCGGTCAGGGCAGCCGTCGCATTTGACTGTCTTTTTACTTTCCAGATAACGGGATATAACGCCGAATGGACATGCCAGCTGACACATACCGCATCCTATACAGCGCTCATATGCCTGCACAACCTTCCCTGACGCGGAATCTTTGCATATGGCATGAGTGGGGCAGACCCGGGCGCAGAGCGGTTCCTCGCAATGGCGGCAGTTAATGATAAAATTGCTTCCCTGCCAATAGTCAGCGTAAATGCGCTTTCTTGGGCTCTGGCTTTCACCCAGAGATGCAAAGAGGTTTCCACTACGTGAATGTGCTACCGCACAGGCGAGTTCACAGGACTTACACCCCAGACAGCGCTCCTGCCTAACAAATACCTCCTTCAAAACAACCACCCCCTGATTGATCTCCTCTTCCTAAACAGCCGAGTCACAACAGATTTTCAAGACGTTCAATGATGCCTGGCTAACTTCTATCCTGGAGGCCGCATAAGTGCCAGTTTTTGCAAAAGCAAAAGGATTACGCACTTTATAAAGCTAATACACTCAAAACAATTGCCCCCTCGCATTTAAGGACTTAATCGTTGACAGTGTATATACTAGCGTAATCCTTTTATTAAAACCGTCATTTACCCGACGAATCTATAGTTAATATTTTCACTAAGTCAATAACATGAAGCCATTTTTTTAAGGTGCTGTATATTTTTTATTAAGACTGTCCGGCGGTTTACTTTGACTAAAACACCTGACTTATATAGATCATTCAGCAAAATTGAAACTGTCTGTCTTGATGTACCAACCAGCATGGCAATCTGTTCATTATTCAAGCCAAGTTCAATTAAAATCCCTTCATCGGTATTTTCCCCTTTATCTTCAGCTGTCTGAACCAATAATTCCGCTAATCTTTGATGTACTTCCTTGAATGCAAATCCGTTTATTATGGTAAATGAATTTTTGAGTATATCTCCCAATACATTAATAGCAGTTAAGGTAAATGTAGGATACTGCGCCATAATTCTAGTGAAATTTTCTATGCCGCATACCAAAAGTTCACAATCTTCAACGGCTTGAGTATACGCCCTGGTATGTGTACTGTATAAATCTCCTTCTTCAAGGATTGATAATGTAAACTCTTTATCGTAAAAAGCAAGATAGACCCTAACTCTTCCTTTCTTAACTATAAACATTAGATTCTCATCCGCATTGGGAGGATATATGATGTCCTTTTTTTTAACTCTTTTTTCCCGAAAGTTTAGCATTATATGTGAATAGTCAGGTGAGTTTAAAATGCTTAAAAGATCGGAATTAGTTAATTTCATCCTGCCAACCATAATAAATAAACCCTCCTTTATGGGTTATGCCCAATAAATCGTTATAGTCATTTTAATGCTCTGTAAGTAAAATCGCGAGTCTGTATATAATAATACATTTTTATATCTGTTTAGCGAACCTTCCGGGATAATAACCCTGTTACCCAAGTTACGCTATCTTAAAAAAGGCTTTATTAGAAGAAATGAGAGGGATACTCAACTCATAAACGAGTAACCCTGGTTACTTCTCCCCAGCTTCTAAACCACCACTATTACCTTAATCTCTGTTAAATATCCTCTGCTCCACTGTTATTGTAAATTTCGGCTATCATGCAGTATTTATCCCCAATCTCGGCTATTCCTACCTATTTCGGCTACTAAACGGCTACTCCTGCCCAACCAATTGTAAAAAATAGTAAAAGGGGTTTCAGTTCAAAGTCTGAAACCCCTTGGTAATTGGCAACTGGCGGAGAGGGCGGGATTCGAACCCGCGAACGCTTGTTACACGTTACTCGATTTCCAATCTTGTGAAGCGCTTCGCCTCTATTCTTAGGAAATTACCCTCTGTGCTCGTCTATTGATTTGTGGACATAGATAGTATAATTGTTTTGCAGTGAGTTTCATCTGTTTTTAGGTGGAGTCGCCTATTTCGGCTACTCCAGGGCTACTCCAAACCAAATACTTGCTGTCTATTTCAATCATTGTAGCTGGCAGATAAAAGTTTCTTATTACAAAAGTCGCTAATATCACTGCTAAGGTTATAGTCCACAATTCATTGTTAAGAAGTAATTTGTAATTATTAGTGCAAGTCCTGACATAACGTGGCCAAACCTAAAACTGGCTCTAATAAATTCCCTTCTCATTTAAAATAGTAATAGTAATATTCCTGGCTTCTTGTCCGCTGGCATTGTCTTCGCTTTGGATATTGGTTGCAAAATAATATACATCATTACCTTTCTCCACATAGCCTACGAACCATCCATTTATATATTTGCTATTCACCATTCCCGAACCGGTTTTCCCAGATAAAGTGGCGCCTTTTTCTTCAGAAATACGAAGGACTTTTTTTACGACATCAATATTATTTGAAGAAAAAGGCAACTGGTAATGGAAAAAGGCCTTGAGCATGACTGCCTGCTCAAGGGGAGATATCTTTAATGCGTCCTTCTGCGAAAAATCGGCTATTCCATCTGATAGATCCTGATTACCGTAAGCAATGGAATGAACGTAATTATTCATATTTTGAGAACCGATCTGTAAACTCACCTTTTGAAAATACCAATTTACAGAATATTTCATGGCTGATGCTAAAGTCTGATTTTGATTCCAATCGGCAAAAGGATACACGGTTCCATCCCATTGCATTGTTGAATTTTCATCGTTTAAGACTTTGGTCTGTAAAGCAGCCAAAGCAGTAACGATCTTGAAAGTGGAGCAAGGCGATACTCTCTCTCTTGACTTTTGCTCATTATACACAAAACATTTTCCTGCCTTTTCATCCAGCAAAACAAAACTGCCTTCATAGCCCTTGAAATAAGCGGATAAATCTTCGTTAATAATTTCTTCTTTCAATGCTGGTATATCATAAGCTAATGCTCCGGTATTAAAGTTGGTAGCCAGCACCAATATGCACCCCAAAATTACCCCAAAAACTGTTTTTAGTATAAGCTTGGTGCTGGATTCCTTATGATATTTTTGAATCATGCTAATTCTCTGCTTTAAATGATTCTTATTACGAATAAAGCTCGTAACTGGCAGTCCTTGACGTGATGAAAAATTCCACAGTATAGCAATAATTGTTTCTCCGTAAGGTTTGCAGTGCTCTGATCCCAAGAATGATAAGGCACAGGCATCACATGCAATCTCCCGATCCTGATTCATCTTGAAAAATGCAATCCATAATAAAGGATTGAACCAGTGTAAAATCCGCAAGATACATGTCAGCCAGTTTATGAATATATCCTTTTGTTTGTAATGGGCAAATTCATGCAGAATGATATATTCGATTTCCTGAACTGTAAAATTTTCAATAATGTATGTGGGCAGCAGTACACATGGGTTGACTATCCCGGTAATTATCGGACTTTGTATTATATCAGTCTGCGCCAAATTAATCCTTGAGTTGATACGACATTTGTCTTTGCAACGAGCAAGAAGTTCAACGACTTCCTGGCGCTGAACCGTCTGCCTGTTCTTTAGCTGATTCCAGATCTTTATATTGCGGATGATGGTCAATATGGATACTACTAATATTCCCGCTAGCCAGATAAGGAAGATTGCCTTTAAATGATAATTAAGGAAACCACCTGATACCGATAATGCATAATCAGGCGTGAAATCAGTGAATCCAAAACTGGGATGGCTATTGGTCAATGGATTTGGTAAAATTAAAACCTTTGTTCGTGTATCCCATAATTGATTCAGCAGCGGATAAAACTGAGCTAGCACTCGCCGGGGTATATCTAGCGTAAAGGGAATCAAAAGCCTGGCAAGCAATAAGAACCAAATATAGTAGTGCCACCGGGCGCCAATTTTAGAATTGCCAATTAGCTTAATGAGTATAATTAGCACGGTAAAACCGCTACCGATCAGGGAAGAATATAAAAAGCCCAGAAAAACGGTGGCACCCTCCATTTAGTTTCCTCGTTTCTTTTCAAGGATCCTTTTGAGTTCCTCAATATCATCCTTCGTAAGGTCTTGCTCTTCTAAAAAACTAGCGAACATAACATTAATTGCGCCTCCGTATACCCGCTTTAGAAAAGATTGACTCTCGCTTTTTAAACAGTCTTCTTCACTGACCAGCGGATAATAAGCATAGGTTCGTCCCTGTTTATTAAAGCTGATCGCCTCCTTGTTAAGCAAACGGCTTAACAGAGTTCTGATGGTTTTGGGTTTCCAGTCACACTGGCCATCCAAGGCCTCTATGACTTGAGCGGCAGTAATATTAGAATGGCTCCAGATTATTTTCATAATCTGCCATTCAGCTTCGGAAATCCGCGAAGTCTTATTCATATGCATCACCTTCTTGATTACGTTTGTAATTCTATCTGCATCATACCATTTAGCAACAAGACAATCAACCGCCCGGAACTAAGCAAGCATTACTGCCCTCAAACTAAGGTGATACTAATAGCGGACAAATCAATTAAGAAGCTGTATTCACCAGATTCAGCGTGTGTAATAATAATTCTTTGCTACCCCATGCACCATGGCCGGGAATTACTAGATCAGCTTCCGGATACCGTTCTATTACTTTCTGTATTGACTGGGGCCATGCTTTTAGATTGGCGTCAGATGTATTTCCAATTGTTTTGGAATCTATGCTTTTGACCATGCATCCCCCGAAAAGAATTTGTTTATGAGGGAAATATAAAACCAGGTTGTCTGGAGCATGTGCTTCTCCAGGATAATAAATCTCCAGCTTTTCACCGTTAAAATCTAGACTTCGCCCGTCTTCCAAACCTGATAGAGGTGTTGGGGCAATATAAGGCATTTTCTCATAGGCTTCACGATAACGCTGATTTTCAGGGCCAGTCAACCCGCTTATAGCCTGAGTTCGTACATCTTCTCCCCGTTCTGCAATCATCTTTGCCGTTAACTCCGAACCATAAATTTTTATGTTCTTTTCCAGCAAGGCTTGATTTCCTCCCAGGCAATCAGCATGAAAATGGGCGTTAAATGCAGTTATCTTTCTATCTACGAATCTTTTACCGATCCATTGCAGTAGATCCCGAGTCGCCTCAGGTGTATTAGGGGTATCTATCAGAACAAGCTGTCCATCATTCATTTCAACCAATAGTGAATTACAGGACCATGGGAAACAATGTATAACCACGTAGACTTTTTCCCGCACCTTCTGGATACTGAGGTCAGGAGTGATGACTATGGGCTTTGAGGTAAGAATTACTTTGCCGTCACTCTTTTGCATTTTGTAACCGAAGACATCAGCCATTAATTTCAACGGAACCATAATTCGTCCGTTGATGCACTTCAATTCCTGCCATCCGGTCAGCGTTTTCTCATTTTGCATTACCTCCTGCCTACCCGGGATGAAACAAAAGATATCTTCATCATTATTTATTAAAGCACTTTGTGTTTGCCCGTCCCAATCCACAGTTAACCCCATTTTTTCTGCCGTATATCTCAACGGTACCATGACGCTTTCTCCATCAATAATAGGCTGCTGGTCCGGGTATGACAGAACCTGTCCGTTAAAAAATATGTTCACTTTCTCCGTCTCAGCCCTTGCCGTTCCATGTGAAGTTATCACAAGTATAGCTATCAACCCCAGTAGCACTGCTCTCAGTATTCTCATATCTTTCCCTCCAGTTCATTATTTTAATAATCACTTCAAGATTACATAAGTAATCCTGAAGTGATTTAATATTACATTCGTAATCCATTTTTGTCAACAGACCATTCAGGAAGAAATGAGCAAACGATTTTTTATGCTTTTTTGGTAAGCCAGGTGTTCAGTTTGAAGATCCCGAAACCACTTGATAATTCGGCAATGGCAGAGAAGGCGGGATTAACACCCTATTCGATTTCCAATTCTGCGGAGCATCTCGCAGTTATCCTCCCCTAACCCCTTCTGATGTAATCTATTCTAGAATTCTGCCCTCTATCGTTCCTTTATTATGCAACTGTTCGTGCTTATTTGGGGAGGGAGTCATATATTTCAGCTACTCTTAGGACTACATCACAAAACCGCTATTGACAAACCGGCTATTACGTATTACTATATAGCGGTAGTAAGTGTTACTTATTATCAGTCATACAGAATAGCAAGGGGTGATTATTCTGGAAAATCTAACGGAAATGCTCAAAGGCGTGCTTGAGGGCTGCGTCCTTGAAATTATAAGCCGCAAAGAAACCTACGGCTACGAGATCACGCGGCGTCTGAACGCCCTCGGCTTCACAGATGTTGTGGATGGAACGGTGTACACTATTTTGGTGCGGCTTGAGAAGAATAAACTCGTAGATATAGAAAAAAAACCATCCGATATGGGGCCGCCGCGAAAATTTTTCGTGCTCAACGATGCGGGGCGCGAGGAACTGCGGAAGTTCTGGGAAAAATGGGAGTTCGTATCATCAAAAATTAACGAGCTAAATGAGAAAATATAATGAATTTTTGGGATAAAATAACAGGCAGTGACATGACTAAAGAATTGAAATCTTTTGAATCGCGAGCCAAAAAGCTACCGGCTGATTATCAAGCGGCATGGGAAAAAATTAATGCCAATCTTTGGCGGCACTCAGATTTCACCGGTCGCAACCTCATGCCAATTCTTGACGATGTGCTTGGCCTGCTCGAAGAAACTGCGGCAGACGGTCAGAGTGTCCAAGAGGTTTTGGGTGACGATATCAAAGGCTTCTGTTCAGCGCTGGCCGGCGAAGAAGGGGCAAAGTCCTTTCGTGACAAGTGGCGCGATCAACTCAACAGTAATATCGCTAAAAAATTAAGTAAATAGGAGGATAAAATGAGAATACAAGATATCATCCAAGGCAAAAAAGAGTGGCGAGCGCACGTGGCACGTGTCGAAGCGCTCCCGCAAGATTATAAGATTGTTTATAAAGAGATCCAAAAATATTTCTTTAAGATCGGCCCTGTTGAGCTAACCGACGGGACAGCTTTGCTCTCGGGGATTATCGATCTTTTTGAAGAGGGCGCGGCCTTAGGGAAAGGCGTGCTCGAAGTGACGGGCAGTGACGTAGCGGCTTTCTGCGACGATCTAATCAAAGATTCAAAAACTTACGCTGACATCTATCAAGAATCTGTTGACCAAGAAGTTATCAAGGCCATGAAAAAGGTTATGGATAAAACAAAGTAAAAGGGGATATCGGGATGGAAAAAGCATTTGAAGTGAAAGGGGTTGAGTACATTGAAAAACAGCCGAGCTTGGAGGAAATATTTCCTGCAATCGTCGGCAAACGTCCACGGATGGACTAATACCGGTGCTATGGATGGCAAGGAGCGGTGAAAAGGAAGAAAAATAAATGGAACTGGCAAACAAACACTTTTTCAGCGACAATGGGCGTTATGCTTGGACGTTCCATGCGCCATATTTCCCGCAGCATGGACACCATCATCACGGTCACCATCATGCCAATCGCGTTTATGCTGTTGTTCGTCTATGTGTTCGGCGGCGCAATCCAAACCGGCACGGATAACTATGTGAATTACCTGTTGCCCGGTATCCTGCTGATTGCGATTGCCAGCGGCATATCCTATAATATAGAATGAAATTTAGATTTCTTGTAACCTATAATCTCCCGCATTTCACCTGCACACTCGATGCAAAGTCGAGTAATCCTTTTTTAACAAAAATTCCTCCGAAATTCATACATACGTCGATTGTTTATTATATTCTAAAGCCAATTTTCCAAGTGTTTGTCGTCTAGTTTGGAGTATTTAAATATACGCTCTTCTATTTATGTCTATTTCGGCTACTCCGGGCCAATCAATTGTAATAAACTTGAAAAGGGGCTTCAGATAAAAAGTCTGAAACCCCTTGCTATTCCTTGATTAATGGCGGAGAGGGCGGGATTCGAACCCGCGAACGCTTGTTACACGTTACTCGATTTCCAATTCTGTGTACTATCTCGCAGCTATTTTCAGGTACAGAACACATTAGTACTCCAATGATGAACCCTCAACCGTTACCTTCTTGCATCTTTCTCCGATATAATCCTTGTGATATAGCAATACACAGGTTTCAATGTGCCTGGAGTATACAAAAAGATGCCCTTGAAGAACCTTGGTGGATAAGTATATGCCACTTTGACTTGATCTACCTGCCAGAAGCAAAACCTTCGATATGCCATTTCCCGTCAATGCCTTTTACTCCCTGTGTATAAGCATCCGCGCTATCCTTTTGCCCATTTGGCTTCCGGATTTCGAAAGATACACGGAAATGAATGGTGGGTCTATCCTTTGTAATATTATAATTCAACCCTTTTTCTCCTTCATCATAATATCCTTTAATTAAAACAAGTTTTATCGGCATCTTTTCAACGATTGCCATACTGAATATATCTGTAATTGCACCGTTTCCGCCGGTAAGATTAACCATATACTCCTTGAAATCAGGCGCACAATATTCCTCTGCCGTATTATAATCGCCGTTTTCAATAGCCTTACCAAATGCTTTGATTGATTCCTCAACCTTTATTTGATCATCATAAGTAATCTGATTTTTTCTGGTATCTGCTTTCATGGAATTTTCATTGTCTGGATGCTGTCCGTTTTTGTTACCGTCTGAACCTGCAGTCGCACTGCCTGAATCGTCAGGCGAAGTGCTGTCGATATCTGCGGTAGCTTGTATGGAACTATTGATATTCGTTTTAGAGTTGGGCGAATCTGAGGCTTTGCAGGCAATCAAACCTGTAGGCACTATGGAAACCAACAATATCAATGATATTACACTCAATAATGATGAGTTCTTTTTATACAATGTAATCATAACCTATTCTCCTTAAAATACTTGATTTGTTTTCTGCTATCAACACTGTTGACGGCAGATGTCTGTTTACTCACCTGCCTCAAGATAAAATTAGGTGTATTGTATAACAATATTTAAAATGTTTTAATACTGGATTATTGTTTGTCTACCTTCAATATAACACCAATTCCTAATTAAGGAATTTTCAGTACATGTCTTACTTCTTTTAATCACATATTTTTGATACCTGCAAGCAGAATATTGTCTAATTATTTAGTGCAATTGTCTGTTTAGTTTACAAAATGTTTGGTGATTTGATACAATGCTTATAATTGTTGGCTAAATTTGCCATGCATGCTATCATTGTCCGACATTTATTGCATATATTGTAGATGTCAGGCTATACTACAATTCATTTTAAAGACCCACCTAAAATAGGCCACTTTTATTGTTTCGTTCACATGTAAATAACTATTGATTTGAGAAAATCACATCTGGTCAAAATAATTCGGCTCCAAATGAGCTATTTCCCCAGAAAGTCATCGCTCCCCGTCCGGCCAAGAGAGCGATTGAGGTTTCTTCTTGTAGAATCAAAATATAAACTACTAATGAGATTGAAAAAGCCCCTCAGGCGAACCGGTTCGACTCTGCCCACGGGGCCTTGACTTGTTCCCTGTATCTAATGTTGCTTGCCGTGGTTGAAACCGGGAAAGAAAAAAAATTGCTTTTTCTGTCTGCCAAATGAACAGGCAGAACCTGCTGCAATTATGATCAGGGTAAATACCCGACTGAGTAAATACGATGTAAACTAATATAGTACTAGTGAACATATGTGCGTTGGAACGGAACACACACAAAATTATAGAAATAGGACCGAATAGACTTTATGAAGAATGCAACAGATCTGCTTCCTATAAATAAAAAAAGACTGCCTATTATTTTATTGATACTATTGGTTTTTGTCATGCTTGTTCAGGTAATTGTTTCAAATCCTGCCGATGATAAAAGACCCGAGGCTTCAGTTTCTGATCTTTCACTGGAATACTTGGAGGATGCGTCCGGGACCATGAATCTGGAAGAAGTTCAGGCCCAACCAACAGCTGCTCAGTTTTTGCCGGTTAGCGGTTCTGATCTTTGTATAGGGCAAAGTCGTTCCACCTGGTGGATCAGAATGAAGATTAATAATCTATCCGGCGGCAACCATCAAAATTACCTTGCGATCAGTAATCCGACGGTTAAAAGAGCGGTTTTATATATACCGGTCATTGCTGGAACGGGGGTTCAATATGAAACCCTTCGGTCCGGCTGGGGGGAGTATGGCCAGACTCAGGACGAGGGCTTCACTTATCCCGTATTCAGGCTTCCCGACCATATGGTTTACGGCCAGTTCTTCTATCTTCAGTTAGACTCTCCGTTTACGCAGAATTATAATATCCGTATTTGGCGGGATAGAGAGCTTAATGCCATCGAACTCAAGGATATGATAATTGTAGGTATTTTCTATGGTTTGCTGCTGGCCGTAGGAATCATTAATTTTTTAAACTTCTTACTGCTTAGGGAGCGCTTATACCTTTACTATGTCGTTTATATTTTGTTGGTGCTGGCTCATCAGGGAGCGTTTTTGGGAACCTACCGAATTTTTATAGGCGGGTTTTCCGAACTTCTCACAGCCAGTGTTCCTGTTTTGGGACAATTTATGCTGATTGCGGCATTAATGTTTTTCAGGTTATTTTTAAATACCGCCAGAGATTTTTCAGTCCAGGACCGATTGGCCAGGATTCTAATAGTTTTTTGTATGCTTGGGATTTCCCTCGGGCTTCTGGGTTTTCAGTATGAGGCCAACATATTTACGACCATACTGGCATGTGCCGAAGCTCTTTTGATTGTATATACAAGTGCTCTGGCGGTTCGTAAAGGCGTCGGTCAGGCTAAATACTTCCTCGCGGGCTGGTGCGCCATGTTTTTGGGTATTGTCATTTTTTCCGTCCGATTATGGGGCATGATACCGAACAATGAACCGACCCTTTTTATACTCTTATTATCCGAAGCTATAGAAGCCGTTCTCCTGTCGGCGGCTCTGGTTGACCGGGTCAGGCTTCTCAGAACGGAGAAGGAATATGCCGTACAGCACTTAAAAAGTGCGGAAGAGGATCTTATATACAATGAATCAGCATTTTTACAAGCCCAGATAAAGCCCCATTTTCTTTATAATGCCCTGAATGTTATCGCGGTAATGTGTAAGGTTAACGCGGGAAAGGCCCGGGAGCTTATCCTGGATTTATCCAGCTATCTGCACCATAGCTTTGATTTCGGGAATCGCGCCAAATATATCAGCTTTGATGAAGAACTTGAGTTCATCCAGGCCTATGTAAGAATAGAACAAGCCCGGTTCGGTGATAAGCTTAAAATGGAATACGAGCTGGAGGATACGGAGGAACTAAGATTACCGCCGCTCATACTGCAGCCTTTAGTCGAAAATGCCGTTCGCCATGGGATACGAAAAAGTGCGGGGGGCGGAACGGTAGTCTTAAGGGTTAAGGCCCTGGCTGGTTGCTTTGTAATAGAAATTGAGGATGACGGCGCAGGAATGACCCCGGAGCAGCTTGAAAAAATACAGTCGGAAGGTAAGGCCGCGGACCACGGAGTGGGGCTGGCTAATATCCAGCAAAGGCTCCGGATGCTGTATGGAACTCAACTCACCATAAAGAGCCGGGTGGGAGTGGGAACCAAAATAATTCTGACGCTGCCAAAAGAAAGGATCATGATTGATGAAAGCCGTGATCGTTGATGATGAATACTATGCTCTGGAAGGTCTGCGGATGGAACTGGAAGAGATCGGCGGCATTGAGGTAGTGGGAATGTTTGAAGACAGTCAAAAACTACTTGAGGAGATCACCAAGCTTTCCCCGGACATTATCTTCATTGATATCGAAATGCCCCGGATGAGTGGCTTTGAAGTCCTGGAACGGCTGCCGGGGATAGGGGTTACTCCGAGTATTGTATTTGTTACTGCCTACAGCCATTATGCGGTAAAAGCCTTTGAAATAAACGCGGTGGACTATATTGTCAAACCGGTAACCCGCAGCCGGCTTTTGAAGACCCTGGAACGAATCAAGCCTGAAGTACGCCAGGAAATCCAGAAAACAGTCGAGATCAACTGCTTTCGGCATTTTTCCATAATGGCCGGTGACAAAGAAATCAACACCGGCTGGAGAACCAGAAAAGCCGAAGAACTGATTGCTTATTTGCTGTGTGAAAAAGGCCGTTATGTGGCTAAAGAGAAGATAGCGGACGCCCTCTGGCCCGCCCTTGACGGTGAGAAAAGCGTATCCAATCTATATCTGGCCTACTACTACATAAAAAAACAGGAAGACAGGTTAGGAGTGAAAATTCCAATCGAATCAGAACGCGGCAAGATGCGTATATGTTTGGAGGAGGTTGCCTGTGACATGGTCCGATTCGACGGACTTGTGGAAGCCATAGCGGATACAAAGTCCGCAGACGAAGCGGCCTTGATGGAAACAGCAGTAGAACTCTACCAGGGGGCCTTGTTGGAAGACCGGTATTATTCCTGGGCAGTGGACTTTCAGCAAAAATATGAGATCGAGTACATAAAACTGTTGCGAAGGTTGGCGGAGTATTATGAAGCGCAATCGGATATAGAAAAATTGAAATATTATAAAAAAAGATTAAACATAACGTAAATATATAGATATAATATTATCGCTAACCCGGTTTTTGAGGAAACCGGGTTTTTACATTTGAAGTCTTAAAACCTGTTACAAACTGGGAAAAAGTGGTGTAAAGGTTTTGTAAAGATTTTTATCAATATAATAAAACCAATGAATGTAGCCCACGGTAAAATCCGCGGGCTGCCGGATTCGGGAAATTCGAGAATAGGAGGCAATCTGATGATTTTTTCCATTAATTAGCGGGGAATTTTATGAAGGAGGACAAGTCGATGAAAAGCATGATAGTTAAAAGCAAGAACAGGCGTATACTGTCAGGCCTGCTCGGCCTGCTGCTGTGCGCGGCCCTGCTGGCCTGCCTGCCGGGGCCGGTCCGGGCCGCGACCGGCGTCTGGACGGCGGTGGGGACGAAGACCGGATTTTCAGCCGGTTACGCGGGTTATACCTCTATAGCCCTGGACAACAGCGGCACCCCTTATGTCGCTTATTTGGATGGAAGTGTAGTAAGCTACAGCACTAAAGCAACGGTTATGAAGTTTAACGGCACAAGCTGGGAAACGGTAGGAACGGCCGGATTTTCCGCCGGTGCAGCGGAATATATCTCGCTAGCCCTGGACAGCGGCGGTATCCCTTATGTCGCTTATCCGGATGGAGCCAACAGCACTAAAGCAACGGTCATGAAGTTTAACGGCGCCAGTTGGGAGACGGTGGGAACGGCCGGGTTTTCCGGATGTAAAGTATATGAAATCTCGCTAGTCCTGGACGGCAGCACCCCTTATGTGGCGTATAATGATAATGATATGGGCGGCGACCACAAACTCACGGTTAAGAAATTTAACGGCACGAACTGGGAGACGGTGGGAACGGCCGGGTTTTCCGCCGGCGGGGCAAGCGGTATCTCGCTAGCCCTGGATAGCAGCGGCACCCCTTATGTGGCGTATGGTGATATGAGCCACAGCTACAAAGCCACGGTCATGAAGTATAACGGCACGAGCTGGGTGACGGTGGGAACGGCCGGGTTTTCCGCCGGCGATGCAGGTTTTATCTCGCTGGCCCTAGACGGCGGCGGCGCCCCTTACGTCGCGTATCGGGATTCAAATGCGGACGACGAAGCAACAGTCATGAAGTATAGCAGCGGGAGCTGGGAGACGGTAGGATCGGCAGGGTTTTCCACCGGCGGAGCATATTATACCTCGCTGGCCCTGTACGGCGGCGGCGCCCCTTATGTGGCGTATGCGGGGGCAGGCACCAGCGGATTCACGGTCATGAAGTATAACGGCGCGGGCTGGGAGACGGTGGGAATGGCCGATCAAGGCGGTATGGCAGAATATACCTCGCTGGCCCTGGACGGCAGCGGCACCCCTTATGTGGCGTATCAGCATCAAGCCATGTTCAATAAAGCCATGGTCATGAAATTCGGTTCCGGCGCGGCCAAGACCCTGACCGCCGACAGCAGCGACAACGACCTGGATCACAACATAGTAATCACCTTTGACGCCGACAGCACCTTTGAAAGCGTCATCACCGGAGTCAGCTTCAACGGCATCGCGCTGACCGCCAGCACCGACTACACGGTGGGCAGCGGAACCCTGACCCTGATCCCCGGCGGCGCCATAACAGCCCCGGCCACCGGCAACGTTGTCATAACCGCCACCGGTTATGACAATTCCAGCGTCTCCCAGACCGTCAATGCCGGGGCCGTCGCCAGCCTGAGCGTGAGCACCCAGCCGGCACCGGGAGCGGGCAGCGGCACCGCCTTCGCCACCCAGCCGGCGGTTACCCTAAAAGATCGATTCAGCAACACCTGCAGCAGCGGGCCATCGGCGTCAGCCAACGTGACCGCCAGCGCCAGGGCCGGCAGCGGCAGTTGGACCATAGGCGGCGCCGCCACCGTGGCGGCAGCTAATGGAGTCGCCACCTTCACCGATTTGACCTGCACCCCGGTTGCCGCGGGGATCGGGTACATAACCTTCAGCACCGGTGCGGCGACGGTCGACAGCAGCGCCTTTACCATTCCCGGGAACGGAAGCGGCTCCGGCTCCGGCGACGCTACCCTGAGCGGACTGACCGTCAGCGAGGGCCCCCTGAGTCCGGCCTTTGCTGCAGCCACCACCGGCTATGCGGTCAGCGTGAAGAACAGCGTAGAATCAATCACCATAACCCCGACCGTCAATGAAACCCATGCCACCGTTAAAGTAAACGACGCCGCAGTAGTTAGCGGCAGTTCGTCAGGCGCCGTCAGCCTGAACGTGGGCCTTAATACCATAACCGTAGTGGTGACTGCTCAGGATAATACCACCAGGACTTATCTCGTAACCGTGACCAGAGCGGCGGCTGATCTGTCCGGCTCCTGGGAACTGGTAGGAAGCGCCGGGTTGTCCGCCGGTCAAACGGCTAATACATCCATAGCTGTGGACAACAATGGAACCCCTTATGTGGTTTACAAGGATTACGGCCAAAGCGGTAAAGCCACGGTCATGAAATATACCGGTACAAGCTGGGAGACGGTGGGAAGCGCCGGATTTTCCGCTGGTTCGGCGGGCTATACCTCTATAGCCCTGGATCGCAGCGTTACCCCCAATGTTCCTTATGTGGTTTACGAGGATGCGGTTAAATATAAAGCCACGGTTATGAAATATACCGGTACAAGCTGGGAGACGGTGGGAAGCACCGGGTTTTCCGCCGGTGAAGCGAATTATACATCCATAGTCGTGGACAAAAATGGAACCCCTTATGTGGCTTACAAAGATTTGACGAATTGGTCTGGAGCTACGGTTATGAAATATAACGGCACAAGCTGGGAGACGGTAGGAAGCGCCGGATTTTCTTCCGGCAAAGCGGAATATGTAACCATAGCCCTGGATGGCAGCGGAACCCCTTACGTGGCGTATGTGGATTTAAGCAATTATAAAGCCACAGCTATGAAATATAACGGTACAAGCTGGGAGACGGTGGGAAGCGCAGGGTTTTCCGCCGGTTCAGTGGTTTATACCTCAATAGCCCTGGATAACAGCGGAGTTCCCTATGTGGTTTATCGGGATAAAGGTAACAGCGATAAAGCCACGGTAATGAAATATACCGGAGCGGGGAGCAGCGGATGGGAACCGGTAGGAAGCGCAGGGTTTTCCGCCGGTGCAGTGGATTATACCTCGATAGTCCTGGATGGCAGCGGAGTCCCATATATAGTTTACAAGGATTACAGTAAAAGCGCTAAAGCCACGGTTATGAAATATAACGGTACAAACTGGGCAACAATGGGAAGCGCAGGGTTTTCCGCCGGTTTAGCGGAGCATCTATCCATAGCCTTGGACAGCAGCGGAACCCCTTATGTGGTTTATAAAGACGGCGGCAACGGTGATAAAGCCACGGTCATGAAATTTACCGTCGCTACACTGTCCGGCGACGCTACCCTGAGCAACCTGGAGGTCAGCGCTGGTACGCTGAGCCCGGTCTTTAACCAGGCTGCCACAGGTTATGCGGTCAGCGTGGACAACAGCGTAAGTTCCATTACCGTAACCCCGACCGTCAGCGAAAACCATGCCACCGTAATAGTGAATGGCTCTGCGGTAGTGAGCGGAAGCTCGTCCAGCGCCATCAACCTGAATGTGGGCGCCAACACCATAACCATAGAGGTAACTGCTCAGGACAATACCACCAAGACCTATACCGTGACCGTTACCAGAGCGGCGGCTGTCGCTGCTGCATTAACTCTAACCGCTACTGGCGGAAACGGATCTGTGATCCTCGGCTGGACCCCGGCAGCCGGTGCAGTGAACTATGCGGTATACAAGAGTAGCGTATCCGGCAGTTACGGAGAAGCCCTGGCCACGGTGAACGGTACGCTGTACGGCTACACGGCCACCGGACTAACCAACGGCGCCATCTACTACTTTATGGTAAAAGCTCTGGATTCTTCTGGAAACATTACCAGTTCGAACGAAGCACAGGCCATCCCGCATGTAACCGGCGGCGGTTCAGGCGGCTCCGGCGGTGGCTCCGGCGGTGGCTCAAACAATTCCAGCAGCGGCAGCACCGCCGTCATCATCAGGATCAACGGCGTAGAGCATAACATGGCTACTGCCACTACCACTAAGGTAGACAACCGAAACGTTATTACCGTAGTTCCGGATGACAGCCAAATAAACGCGAAGTTGGAGAACGAACGCAGAGGATCGGTGATAACCATACCCGTGAGCGGAGCTGCGGATGTGGTGACCGGCAGATTGAACGGGCAAACCCTAAAAAACATGGAGAACAAAGAATCGGTACTGGAAATTGCGACCGGACAGATAAACTACACCGTGCCCGCATCCATGATAAACATTGACAAAGTAAGTTCGCAGATCGGCACAGCAGCAAAACTGAAAGACATAACGGTAAACATAAGCATCAGCAATCCCCCGGCAGGCAACGTAAAGGTCATTAAAGACAATCTCGACAAAAACAGCTATCAGATGGTAGCAAGCCCGGTGGAATTTACCATAACCTGCGCTAGCGGCGATAAGACTGTTGATGTATCCAGGTTCAACGGCTACGTAGAGAGAACCATAGCCATGCCCGACGGGGTGGACCCAGGCAAGATAACTACCGCGCTAGTAGTGAACCCCGACGGCAGTTTTTACCATGTGCCAACCGCTGTTGAACTAAAAAACGGCAAATACTATGCCAAGATCAACAGCCTGACCGACAGCACCTATTCGGTAATATGGAACCCGCTGGAATTCAAGGACGCCGCCGGCCATTGGGCCAAAGAAGCGGTCAACGACATGGGTTCGAGACTGGTCATCAGCGGAGTAAGCAAAGACATCTTTGAACCTGACCGGGACATTACCCGGGCCGAGTTCGCCGCGATAATAGTAAGAGCCTTGGGGCTCAAGCCCGGAACGGGCAGCAACCGGTTCAGCGATGTAACCGATACGACCTGGTATGGCGATTATGTTAAGACCGCGTCGGAGTACAAAATCATCTCCGGCTACGGCAACGGTCAGTTCGGTCCGGACGACCGGGTAACCCGCGAGCAGGCCCTTAGCATGATAGCCAGGGCTATGAGCATTACCAGACTCAAGGCGGATTTAGCCGCCGGAGAAGCGGATAAGCTTCTGGCCAAATTCAATGACGCGAACCAGGCGGCGGATTACGCCAAGAACAGCATAGCAGCCTGTGTAAAAGCTGGCATCATATCGGGCCGAAGCGCTACGGAACTGGCTCCGGCAGCCAGCATCACCCGGGCGGAGACGGCGGTGATGATCCGCACGCTCTTGAAAAAATCAAACTTGATCTAAATATAAAAATACCATTGCTCAATATGGGTTAGCAGACAAAACCAATAGCTGGGATCAGGGCAACAGGAAACCTCCTGTTAGCCCTGGTCCCAGACTTTTCTGGCTCCTTTCTTATATCAATTGTCCCGGTGTCGGCAGTTATTGATTAGAAGTATTGGTACCCCAAGGGTTCCGTTGATTGGATAACGCTTTCTCCGCCTTGTGCAACGTATGTGTCCATTTGATGACTCCGTTCGGCCCACATATTTTGTTAACCCCCATTCATATTAATGACATCCCTATTAAAAGTGTTAAATTCCCACTTAACCTATTAATTGTACTATTCTTAGGGCTACCTTAAAACGCCTATCTACTAGCGTACGGTAAGTGGATATTGTTATTTTATGGCAGAAAAAGGATAATAGACATCTATAATTACATTATTTCACAATATTGTCCCCGTATTCTATTATATGGATTAAAATAAGCATCGAAATATTTGGCCCAAATTCCGAATAATACCCTTCTGTTTTATCCCGTGTTACCCCTTTTTAATCAGTCTATGTTACCACCGAGGAATAAATCGTTTTATAAACTGTAAAAGGGTTATAAGCCTAATGCTTATAACCCTTTGTAATTGGCAAATGGCGGAGAGGGCGGGATTCGAACCCGCGAGGCAGTTTTAGCCGCCTACTCGATTTCCAATCGTATGAGTTAATTTTTAAGCTCTACCTGATAAGTTTATTTACTCCCCGCTACCCCCATAAATCCTAATTTTAGATACTGCTTATTTCCCGACTAATACCCCTTAGAATTAGCTACTCCCTTTTATTTTTTACCATGATGTTACCAAAAATATTAAGATTGTTTTACAATGTTAATTACTAATAGTTTTTATATTGTTATCGAGATAAAGAGGAAGATTATATGCTATAAAGAAATATTAAGAATTAAATAACTTATATAGATATTTAATACTAAATACACGACTTATGTGTTGAAATAAAACATTGCTTTGCTACTAAATTAGGGGAATACCGAAAATGAGAAGGATGAGTGCTTCCTTATTCCAAGTTTGAGAGACTATAATCTGAGTTTTATGGAATTAATACATTATGAAAGGATTTGTTGACTATGACAGGAAATCAAACAGCTGATGAAAGTTTGTTTTACTGTGACATTAATGAAAATGATATAACTAATGAATTCATTCAACCATTAAAGGATTACTCCATTTGTAACTCTAAACAAGTATATATTTTAGAAAAGGCATTAGGGGTAAAAAAAGAGTACGAATATAGTATGAATAATATTGCGATTATCTTAATCCCTAAGCATCCTGTTGTAATTTTAAATTATGGTGAAAAAAATGATGATATATTTGAAGATTACAGACTAGATTTTATTGAGGACTTAGGTCACTTATCAGACAAATACGATTATAGCAAAATACTGGGAAGGCCTAGAAAATGGTCAGAGGATTTAATAGAAAAGATTAACCTTAGTGATTTTAATATTAACCATTACATTTCTAAGGAGATTGAACTGGATAAACAAAGAAGAATTGATCTATTAATATCTTTGTTAATTGGCAGTATTAACAGTATTGAAAAAGTTGGTATTAATGATCCCGTTACTTTGCTTGATAAAGTTAAACAGAAAATTATTTTGTTTGATGGCAAGCAAAGTAGATTTATTTATCAGACATATGAAAAAGATTGCGTTACCATACAAGGAATGGCTGGAACTGGAAAAACCGAACTACTTCTGCACAAATTAAAAGATATTTATGCAAAGGATAAGAATTCTGTTATTGCATTTACTTGCTATAACAAAGTATTAGCAAACGATATGAAATCACGAATACCAAAATTTTTTAACTTTATGAAAGTTGATGAGCAGATTGATTGGGAAAATCGGTTGCATGTATTCTCTAGTTGGGGTTCATTTAACCGACCTCAAACTGGAATGTATAGTTATATATGCAATAAATACAACTTAACTTTTAGCACATATTCAGATAATCATGTATACTGCTCCCAGGGAGTGAGACACGTAAAGGCAAAAAATAAGCTAAAATATGAGTATGGAAAAAAGAAATCGTTACACAACCGAATTCAAAGCCAAGGTCGTGCTCGAACTTCTACGTGAGGAGT
>Ga0209340_1000107_pt1 | contig 115524 bp, 124 predicted proteins | sample EPASupsiteSAE323_FD_187266 | JGI IMG/M metagenome (GOLD analysis project Ga0209340, IMG submission 187266) | Bioremediated contaminated groundwater from EPA Superfund site, New Mexico - Sample SAE3-23 (SPAdes) (version 2) | ecosystem: Environmental > Aquatic > Deep subsurface > Groundwater >...
CCCCAGGGGGAGGGGGGGTCCCCCCCCTCCCATCCCCACCATTTTCCCGCCCCGTCCCTGTCAATCACGACGGATCCAGCAGGATCCTGAACGCAAAAACCAGTTGTCTGACAGGGGGGGTCCCCACCCCTCCCGCTCAGGGACCCACCCCCCTCCCCCCCCTGCCCAAAAAAAAGAGGAGGGGGGAGGGGGGGGACCCTCCCCCACCTCAAAAGTGAGTAGCACCGTTTTTTGCGCAGCCGGTACCGCATCATTTCGCATGGAGACCTCGTCTGTATTCACCCGCTTGCCCTCCTTCTCACAAATGAGTCGGGGGGGGATACCCACCCCTCGTACTCAGGGAGGGGTAGCTACCCTCCCCCCCTACCCATGCCACCCCCCTCCCCCCCCTGCTCAGAAAAAAGAGGTGGGGGGGAGGGGGGTACCCCCCCATGACCCGGTCCGGGTGGTGCCGGGTCTGGTGCGGGTGATCGGGATCGTGCGGATTTGTGGGTGGGAGGTGCCGGGCGACAGGATGGGATGTGCCTTTCGGAAAAACCCTCCTGGGGATACGGTCCCCCGGGTTCCGGTAACGTGGAATACAGCGATTGAAACGCGGGAGTATAGATTGTGCTGGCTGATGGAAAGGGGATGCTGATTATTGAGAAGAATAAACCCTCTTAAATGTCGGAATATAATGTCTGTATAATATTTGGAGAGCAGATATGGATTTCAAAATTGCCATTGAACAGGATGAGGATGGCTGGTATATCGTCACGGTACCGGCACTTCCAGGCTGTATCTCCCAGGGAAAAACTGAGGAGGAAGTAAAGAAAAATATTGCCGAAGCCATCGAACTTCACCTCAGCGCACTTGCACGCGATGGCATCCCCTCTATCATCGCCCGGGTGTAAAAGAAACTTTTGTCGCCGTTGATATATGACGGACAAACTCCCATTCCTTGCCGGTAAGGGGTGATAAAGGCTCTCGGTAAACCGGGTTACACGATCAATGACCAGAAAGGAAGTCATATCCATCTCCGGCATCCGGTAAGGCGCCCGCTGACCGTACCCAAACATCCGGAAGTTGCCCGGGAAACATTACGGATCATCATAAAGAATGCCGACCTTAGGTTGAACAATTTCTGGAGTTATTATGAATCCGGATCGTTGCCGCTTCTGTTATTCTTCTGCAATCTCTCATTGGAAAAAGTCCTGAACGCATTATTCCTGGAGAAATTCAACGACAGTCCGGAAAAGACACAAAAAATCGTATGCGGGACAACGGAGATCCTCACATGGTTGATACAACAGTCCTCGAAGCGACAAATTTTTCAGCGCCATAATAAGGAAAAACACAATCCCTGGTCAGTTTCACCCCATGGCAACGTACTATAAAAGGCCAAACATCCGGCTAATTCTAAGAAGAATGTGGTGCGAGGGTGAAGAACGATGAGCGATAAACCAGTTCCGGAACCGGCAACCCGTTCCCAGATCCTCTTTTACCAGTCCGAAGACGGAAAAAGCCGCATCGAAGTCCGACTCGAAGAAGGAACAGTCTGGCTCACGCAGGCACGCATCGCGGAATTATACCAGATCACAAAACAGAATGTCAGTCTCCATATCAGGAATATTATTAATGACAGGGAACTGGAGGAAGGATCAGTTGTCAAGGAATACTTGACAACTGCGGCTGATGGTAAAAATTACCGGACTCTTTACTACAATCTTGACATGATCCTTGCCATCGGCTACCGCGTCCGTTCCCCCCGGGGCACGCAGTTCCGCCGGTGGGCAACCGGGCGGCTGAGTGAATATCTCATTAAGGGTTTTGTCATGGACGATGAACGGCTCAGGGATGGCCGGAACATCGGTGCGGATTATTTCGACGAACTGCTCGAACGCATCCGTGACATACGGGCATCCGAGAAACGGTTCTACCAGAAGATCAGGGATATTTACACGCTCGCAATCGATTACGACCCGCATGCCAAAACAACCCTCGAATTCTTCAGAACCGTCCAGAACAAACTGCACTGGGCAATCACCGGCCACACTGCTGCCGAAATCATCGCAGAAAGGGCAGATTCAGACAAACCCAACATGGGCCTCACAACCTGGAAAGGTGCAAAAGTCAGGAAAACCGATGTCACGGTCGCAAAGAATTATCTCAATGAATCTGAGATCCGGGCACTGAACAGGATTATCACCATGTATCTTGATTATGCCGAGATTCAGGCTGAACGCAAACAGCCGGTTTACATGAGTGAATGGAAGGACAAACTGGATGCCTTCCTCAGATTCAACGAGCAGGAAATCCTTGCCGATAAAGGATCTGTTCCCATGGAACTGGCACAGAAACTCGCCCTGGAAGAATATGAGCGGTTCTCAATCCGGAGAATCGCTGAAAACACTGCATCTTCTGATGCTGAATTTGAAGTTCTGTCAAAACAGATCGAACAAAAAACCCGCAATTAAACCTCTCCTTCGTGTCATACCTGGCCGGTACCAGCCTCCATGTTTACGCTCTATTGACCTCCCCATGTATGCCTTGAAAAGCCTGATCCGGGGATTGTAACCACCTGTGGCTGGAGAATCCCGGATCTGCCCGCTTCTGGAACACATACCCCCCCTGTTCCCGCAAAAAGCAACAGGCACAAATACCGACAGGAAACAATCCTCTTTTACAGGACCCATCATGAAAAAAATCATTATCCTCCTCTGCCTCCTGCTCTGCCTTGTCATGCCGGCAGCAGCGGGCGGCGCCATCTCGGCTTCGCTCTCCACCGGTGTCGGCACTCCCGAAACCCCGCCGGAGAACGTCTCGTTCTACATAGCCGACGCACAAGCTGCAGTTGCCGGACAGAACTGGACCAATGCCCTTCTCCTCACGACCCGGGGCCTCGCCTGGTACCCGGAAAGTGCCGAACTGCTTTGCCTCCAGGGGTATACCTACCGGAAAATGGGGCAGTACACAAAATCGGTGGACGTGATCTCACAAGCCATCCCCCTCGACCCAAAAGCAGTCCGGTATGCCAACCGGGGATACGGCTACCTTGCGCTCGGGAACCCGACAGCTGCCCTTGCCGATGCGGAAACCGGCATCTCCCTTGATGCAAACTACACGACCAACTATGGCGTAAAATCTCTCGCGCTCAAAAGCCTGGGCAGGAATTCCGAAGCGCTTGACGCAATCGGGCAGGCTCTCGACCAGGATCCGGCAAATGCCCATTACTGGCAGGTGAAAGGCAGTCTTCTTGCAGCAACCGGGGACTGCACCGGGGCCCGGGAATCACTGGAGAAATCCCTTGCCCTCAACCCCGCCTACAGCCTTCCCTATCCGGGCTTTGGCACCGCAGCTGACGCCCTTGCAGCCCTCAACACCACCTGCATCCCCGCAGCAACCCCAAGCCCGGCACCGACTCAGGCATCTGTCCCGGGCATAATCGCGGTTATCGGGATAACCGGCGCGTTGCTTGCCGTCGGAATGAGAAAGTAATTCTTTTTTTTTAGAAACCCTGTACACAGAATACCAAACAGCACCGGCTCCATTCCGGGGCAATAAGAATCCATAATCTATTTACCCGGAGGAAACGAGTCTAGCTATCCAGAAAAAACCTGATCGGTGCACCCCATGATCCCGTACCGCAGAATCCCGATCCCTGCAATCCTTGTTCTGCTCTTTCTTTTTTCTGCCGGTTGTGTATGGTATCCGGATACAGGAAAAACAACAATTCCGGCAGCTCCGGATGAACCTGTCACCACTTCCGTGCCGGCACCCATGGTGACGCTGCCCGCCATTTCCACAACTGCCTCACCAACAACCATCCGGCTCCCCGAACTTGTCCCGGCCTTATGCCCTCAGCGGGGAAACGAGTCGTACTGGATTACTCTTGATCCCATTCCCGATCTTCACCGGGGGGATACGGCAACCATCAGCGGGGAAACGAATATCCCTGCGGGCCAGGTTCTTGAAATCCTTGTTATGGAATCCTCTTTCCATACCCACTGCAAGTGTTGTTTTGACGATGGTCTGATGGCAAAGGTAACGATCAGGAGAGGGAACAGCTGCAACCAGACATTCACGTTCGCTTTCGACAGCACGAACCTGCGGCCCCAGGAATATCTCGTCACTGCCCGGTATCAGGAAGACAAAGCGGTCAGTAACGGCCGGATTTTTAACGTCTTTTGGAATTACACCACGACATCCATGCCCACAACAGGTATCCCCCAGGACCTGTCGGTGGATAGCCCGCTGACCATAAACCCGGTCGGGAATGTAAAAAAAGGGGATCTGCTGGTCATCACCGGCTATACCGGCAAGCCGGATCGGGCGATCCTTTACTCTGTCCATGATGCACGCTACAGCGCGGGCTGTTGGTCGTTGTGCCCCGGGGAACTGGTAAGGGGAACTATGTACCCGAACGCGTACGGGGATATTCCCCAGGTTTTCTCGTTCCGGTTCGATACCTCCTCATTCGACACCGGCCGGTACGCAATCACCCTGGATGCCCCGTGTGCGAATGAGAATAAGGAAACATGGTTTATAATCAGTTCCTAAAAAAAACCAACCGTATAGCCCATTCCGCCCGTCTCGCAGCTATCCCCGGTAATCAGCATAGCCGGATCTATCGGGATGAGCAGGACAGGACACGGGAATGATATGGATTGTCCCGAACCAGATTAAGATGGGGAACCCTTACGAGGAAAATTCACAAAAACAAAGAATAGCGAGGGATGGATTTGAACCATCGGTCTACGGGTTATGAGCCCGTCGGGATATCCTGACTACCCTACCTCGCTTCCTATAATCAGGACTATAATATACACGGCAGGCGCAGATATACTTTACCCCAGTTACCCGGACCGGGCCGGGGTCCCCGATGATTTTTTAATCAAACGGTGACCAACAGACAACCATGGATGATGAGCTGGCCCGGTTGAGGGAACGGCGCATGCAGGAGATGAAAGAACAAATGGACAAGAGAGCAAAAGCCAGCCCGGTCGATGTAAAGAATCTCGATGAAACGCATTTTACAGAGTTCGTGGCGACAAACAAGTTCGTAGTCATTGATTTCTGGGCAGAATGGTGCGGGCCATGCCGCCGGGTCGGGCCTGCCATCGAAGAACTCTCGCAGGAATTTGCCGGCAAAGTCGCGTTTGCCAAGGTCAACACCGATGACAACCAGCGCCTGTCCATGCAGTTCAACATCTCGGCAATCCCGGCAATCATGCTCTTCTCCAACGGCCAGCTCATCGAGCGGATCATCGGGGCATACCCAAAAGAAGCAATCCGGGACAAGATCGTCAGGAAATTCAACCTGAAATAACCCGTCTTTTTTTTTAAAATATGCCCGGGAGACGGCCGGCCAGGACAGGTGAACCGGGTGGACCATAATTTATTCAGGACCATAAAGGCAGCATTCGGGAACCTCCCGTACCGTGCCGTCGCCCTGCTTATCCCGGTCCTTGTCGTTGCCGTCCATATTACGGTCATGGCAGCAACCCTGCCTTACAACCAGTTCCTCATTGTCATCGGCCTTACCATTGCCTACCTCCTCCCGCCCGCCGGAAAAGAGACCGTCATTCCCCTCGGGATCGCACTCGGTATACCGTGGTGGTACATGGCCATTGCCGTTGTGATGATCGATATCGATACCGGCCTTTTCATGGCGCTGAACTTCGACCTTGCGTACCGGATCCCAGTTCTTGGCCCCCTGCTCTCCGGTCTTACGGAAAAGACACACCAGGTCCTTGCCGATCACCGCTGGCTTGGCGGCCTCTGGTTTTTTGGCATTGTTCTGATGGTCATGGTGCCGGTTCTCGGCAGCGGGGGCATACGGGGATCGATTGCAGGAAAACTGCTGGGCATGAAGACCCTTCCCGTCTTCCTTGCCATCCTGTGCGGGGCCTTCATCGGGTGTTTTGCCATTGCACTGGGATCGGATGTCATCCTCACCCACCTCTGCTCAAACGGGATGCTCCCGGCAGGGCTTGGCCCGCTGGTATGCAGGGGGATATGAAACGGCCGGTAAAACCGGAAAAAAGTATCAGGAAATTACAGTGCCCTGCCCTTTTCGTTGAGCTTTGCTGCCATGATGAAATCGTTCAGCGTTAAGCCCCCGGCCGGGTAGGTGTAGAGCGAGACTTCCACGATCCGGGACTCTTTTACGCAGATGTCCGGAAAATGGCCCTCTCCGGTTGCAAGGGCAGCGATCTCGTTGAAGAATTCTATGCAGGAGGCAGCATCCGGCCTCTCGAACGCCTGGCTGATGTGGCCGTTATTGAGCGACCAGCCCGGCACCTGGGCGAGGAGCTCGATAGTCTCCTTGCGGGTGAGCGGCGGGGAGCCGGCCTTATACGTAGTGCACTTTTTCTGTGCGAGTTCCATGGTTATCTGTCGGTGTGCAGGACAAAAAAAGTTTCTCTAAAAGTGGGAGGATTTCCCGCTTATATGGCTGTTGCCGTGCAGGTTATGCAGCAGGAGCAGCAGCCGGCTGCTCATTTTTCGAATAATACTGCATGACGATCATGACGACCAGTGAGATCGGCAGGGCAATCACGATCGGGTCGACAGCGGTCCACGGGGCACCAAGCAGGGTAACCTTGCCAAAGAGTGCCTGGCAGAGACCGAGGGGTTTTGCTTCTGCTGCATGGAAAAAGGCGGTCCAGATAAACCATGCCACGGCACCGGTGACCATGCTGGAGAGTGCGGCTTTTGTGTCCGGGGCTTTTGCATACACCCCGATAGCAAACGCCGGCAGGAACGCGGCGGCGCAGAGGCCCATGAACATGACGGTTGCCCGGGCGATGATGCTGATCGGCAGCAGGAAGGCAAGGATAGTCGAGAGGACCATCATGATGACGATACCAGCCTGGTGGGCTTTGAGGGAAAGGGCACATTCCCGGCCCCTGCCCCAGAGGTCGCAGACAAGGGCTGTACCCATCGCATGGTAAAGGGCCGAAAGGGTCGACATGGCAGCCGAGAGCAGGGTTAGCATGAAGATGACGACAAAGATATCCGGCATCGCCTGGTTGATGAAGAGCGGCATGATGGCATCCACGTTTCCTCCTGCTGCATCGATGGCGAGCTGACCGGAGGTCTGGTAGAAGAATACGTTTGTTAAGGCACCGACCGTGAACGCGACACCGGTCATCATCAGGATGAACGGCCCGCCGACAAGGATGGCACGGTTGAGGGACTTGTTGTCCTTTGCTGTCATGAACCGGACCACGAGCTGGGGCTGGGCAAGCACCCCGATACCCACGCCGAGCACCAGCGTTGTTATAACCGTGAACCAGATGGGCGAGCCGAGTTCGGGCATCGCCGTCCAGCCGGTCATACCCTGGCTTGCAAGCGCCTTGGGGACAAGGTCTGCCATATTGGTCAGGGCGGTTGCTCCTGCTGTAAACCCTCCGACTGCAACGAGCGTGAGGGCAAGCAGAACGACCATCCCTATGAGCATGATGGTTCCCTGGAAAGCATCGGTATACATGACAGCGATCAGCCCGCCGAAGACCACGTAGATTGCCGTGATGAGGGCAAAGAGGACGAGAGCTGTTGCATAGGGAAGGCCAAGTGTCGGTTCGATGAACCGTGCGCCGCCGATCAGGATCGCAGCCGTATAGAGCGGCATGGAGATGACGATGATGAACCCGGCGATATACTGGAGGAGCGGGGATTTGTAGATCTTGCACATCAGGTCCGGGAAGGTGACGGCCGAAAGGCGGTGCCCGATCTCCCGGGTCTTCTTGCCGAACAGTACAAAGGCAAGGAGGATACCGACCCCGATATTCAGGACGGTCAGCCAGATAAGGCCCATCCCGAGGTTGGCAGCCTGTCCCCCGAATCCTATGATTGCGGACGTGGAGATGAACGTGGCACCATAGGAGAGTGCGATGATAACCGGGTGGCTGCACCGCCCGGCAACAAGGTAGTCCTCGGTATTTTTCGTCTTCTTATACCCGAGATACCCGATGATGAGGGTAGCTGAGAGATAGACTATCACAAGGGCAGTAAGCGTGATTGAGTCAACTGCCATCTTCGGTTCCCTCGCGGTTCCAGTTCAGGAGTCCGTATACTATACATGCCAGCGCGAGGCCGATGGCTAACGCGTACCCGATAATGATCTGCGGGTCAGGAATTCCAAGAATCATATGAAAACCTCTGGTAAACTCTTCATCACGACATTACAGGGGGACCTAAAGTAACGAAGGTCCCCTATCTAAAAAGGAATGCGAAGCATGGGCTCGGGAAAGAAACGGTATTACAAACCCATGGTGATCTCATTGTTTACCGGTAAATAATCTGGAAACCGGGGTATATATGTGTTTGCAGGTGTACCTCGCTGCACAAACATGTACGTTCCTGGACACGCGCGCCCAAAAAGACCATAATGCGGCCGGTTCAATGCTGTACTATCGTGTCGTCGGTATTTTCCCAGCTGCATGAATCGCTCCAGCAGGTGCTTTCCCAGAGGCTCGACTGGTCGGAGCTTCGCGAGGTGCAGGAGCAGGCGTATGCTGCGGCCTCAAAAGGCAGCGATGTGCTGGTCATTGCCCCGACTGCAGGGGGAAAATCCGAAGCAGCCCTCATACCGGTGATGGACGATATCTTAAAAAACGGCAGGCCGGGTATCACCTGTCTCTACCTTTCTCCTTTAAAGGCACTGATCAACGACCAGGAAGAACGGTTTGCCACCTTCTGCATCCCGACATCCCTTAGCGTGATGAAGTGGCACGGGGATGTGGCAAAAGGGGACCGGTGCTGGAAAGACGGCGAACCGCCCCATTTCCTGATGATCACCCCGGAATCGCTCGAAGTGCTGCTGCAGGAACGAACCCTTTCGGGGGATCTCCGGAACGTGCGGGCGATCATCATCGATGAACTGCATGCATTTGTCGAGTCGGAGCGGGGCGTGCACCTCAAGGTCCTGCTCGACCGGATGGACCGGATCACGGGCAGATCGGTCCAGCGGATCGGCCTTTCGGCAACAACGGGGAACCCGGAGGAGGTGCTTGCCTGGCTCTCCGACAACCGGCACGGCAGCACCCTTGTTGCCGTCCCGTCTGCCCCAAAGGACAAGGAGTTCATTTTTATAGTTGAAGAAGAGGAGAAAGACCGGATCGATGCCATTGTCCGGATTGCGTCCGGCAGCAAGGCACTGGTCTTTGTCAACAGCCGCTCGGATGCCGAGAAACTCATGAAAGCCCTCAGAGGGAGGATCCGGAATCTCTTCATCCACCACTCCTCCCTTTCCCCGGACATGCGGAGGCAGGCAGAAGAAGCGGTCTCATCTCCTGACGGTGCCTGCATCATCTGCACGAGCACGCTCGAACTCGGGATCGATATCGGGGATCTCGACGTGGTGGTGCAGGTCGGGCCTCCCTCGTCGGTCTCCTCGTTCCTCCAGCGGATGGGCCGGAGCGGCCGGCGGGGAAAGGCGGCACGGGTGGCATGGATCCTCACGAGCCCGTGCGAACTCCTGTGCAGCATCGCGATTATCGAATGTGCGGTCAACCGGCAGGTCGAGGATCTCAAGCCTCCCAAAAAACCTTACAATGTCCTGCTCCAGCAGCTCTTCCTGCACCTGCATCACTATCCGAGGACAAGCCGTAAGCAGCTGGCCCGGCAGGTGCTCTCCCACCCGGTCTTTGCCGGTATCGATCCCGGTATCCTGGACCCGCTTACTGCCCACCTGATCGCCACTGGTTTCCTGACGACCGATGGCGAGATGGTGATGATGGGGACCGAAGCAGAACGCGTTTTTGGCCGTTCGAACTTCAGGGACCTGTACTCGGTGATCAGCGGCGGCGGGGAGTACAGGGCCGTGACCCCGGACGGCGAGGTGGTCGGGAAGCTGGATGCCCGGTTTGTCAACAGCCGCAATGCAGAGGAGATATCGCTGGGCGGAAGGAGCTGGTCGATGGTCAAGTGCGACGAGGGACACAACCTTGTTGTTGTCGTCCCGTCAAGCTCGGAAAAATCGGTTGTTTTCTGGACCGGCGGGGAGAGCGGTTTTTCGTCCCGGGTCTGCCGCAGGGTGCAGCAGATCGGTGCGGATCGCAGCTCGATCCTCCCGCTCGGGGAACGGGAACAGGTGATCCTGGAAACAGCGCTTGACAAGATCCTGGAAGGGATCGGCAGGGACGGACTCTTTGTACGGGAGCGGAAAGGGAACCAGGGACACGAAGTGATCGTTTACTCCCTGTACGGGAGCCGGTTCAACCGGGTCCTGACCCTTGTCCTGAAAGACCGGCTCGGTGGTAATGTGCAGGTGCGGTACAATGATTTTATCGTGAAAGTCCAGCGTGCCGGAAAGGAGGGTGCGGGCAATAAGGTCATGACGGCTCTTGAAGCACTCCGCACTGCGGAAAGGGACACGATAGCTTCAGCCCTCCCGGTTCCTCCAGGAGAGAGCTGGAAGTTCGGCCCGGCACTTCCTGCCCGGCTCATCGCCGATATGGCATTCTCCGATTACTATTACGGGGAGGAGTTCTTGGAAATCATGCGCTCCCTTGCCATTACCCGGCTTAACGGCGGGAACATGGCTGATTCCCGTGAGGAATGAGGAAAACCTCATGATTTATCTGGAATTCCGGCGCATCAGATTCACATAAAGAAACAGCAGGAGATCTGTTCATGAAAAAAATCCTCATTGTTCTTGCCCTTGCCGTCCTCCTTCTTGCAGCAGGATGCACGCAGACTGAAGCCCCGGCTCCCGTGACCCCGGCAACGACCGTGGCAACTCCGGATCAAACAACGGTGCAACCCATTACGACAACGATTGTCCAGACATTTGTCCCGACGCAGACGGTACAGCCCCGGATAGCGTCCGTGTCTGAAAATACCATCGACATCATCGATTATGCATTCGAACCGGCATCCCTGACCGTGCCGGCAGGATCGACAGTCCGCTGGGTCAACGACGGGGCAGTTACCCACCGTATCCAGTTCGCCGACAAGTCCACCTCCCCGCTCCTCTCACCGGGACAGTCGTACAGCAAAATCTATGACCACGTTGGCGTCTACGATTATATCTGCATGATCCACCCGAGCATGACGGGCAGCATAACCGTCACATAATCCGGGCCCGACCGCTTCTTTTTTTCCTGGGAACGGCTCTAAAAAAAAGATCAAATCCCTACAAGGCGAAGCATCGCTCCGACAAGAATCCCGAACATGGATGTCGATGCCGACAGCATGCCAAGGAGGATATACCCGATAACCGCCCCGATCTTTAACGGCAGGTACGTCGGGTTGAGATGCAGTCTTCGTATTGCCCGGGCGGTCTTCGTCTCCGGTGAAACCACGGGTTTGTTCTTTTTTATCCGGATCATGATCCAATCCTTTCTGCACCCATCAGGTTTTTTATGTCGTGCATCCTCTGTTCTTGTATAAGGAAAGCTCCTTGCTATTATATTACAAAATGCCATTATAAATCTTTTATTAAAGGCAAGGCAACGTGATTGTTTGTGTTTCCTGGTTATTTTTTAAAATCCTCTTAGATCATAGCTTTTTTTTAAAAAAGAACGGATTTTTGTATGAATGCCCTGCACTCAGGAAATTCCGGATTTAAATTACAAAAATTCTTGAACTCCAGTCCCGCATAGTTCATTAAATATCCGGATTTTCATGGTGGCGGTTTTATGTTTTCTCTCCTTTATATCGATGATGAACCGGATTATCTCGAAATAGTCCGGCAATATCTCGAAGAAACCGGGGACTTTTCCGTCGATACCGCCCGGTCAGGCCAGGAAGGGCTTCTCCTGCTTGATAAAAAAACCTATGATGCCGTAATCTCGGATTACCAGATGCCCGGCTTTGATGGGATCTCCCTCTTGAATGAGATCCGGACCCGTTTTGCAGGTATCCCGTTTATTTTTCTTACCGGGAAAGGCAGGGAAGATGTTGTGATCAGGGCGCTCAATGCCGGGGCGGACGGGTATATCCAGAAAGGTGGCGACCCGGACGCCCTGTTTGCCGAACTTGCCCACCGGGCCCGGCAGTTGATCGAAAAGAGGCATGCTGAAGAGGCACTGCGTAACTCGGAAGAACTGTTCCGGGGCATGGCTGAACGCAGCAGCGATGTGATCATTACAAGCGATGAGCATGGCCGCATCACCTACGTTTCCCCTTCAATAAACGTCATTACCGGCATCGGGCCAGGGGACCTGATCGGGCAGTCGGTGAAGACTCTTTTCCCGGATAAGGAAATTGCGGACCAGATTAATCGCATCATGGATCGCGGGCTGACAGCGGTTTCCCCCCATGATATCGTAATCCGGATGAGGAAAAAGGATGGATCCTGGGCGTTTCTGGAAGCGAGGGGAACCCCGATATTCCGGAACGGGGACTTTTCCGGTATCCAGTTCCAGGGCCGTGACATCACGAGGCGAAAACAGGCAGAAGATGAGCTCCAGCAGAAAAACCGTGAACTCTCGGCAGCGTTCCAGCAGCTTGCGGCCGGTGAGGAAGAACTGCGCCAGAATTATGACCAGCTTGCAGCCTTCCAGAAAACACTTGAAGAGAGTGAAGCAAGGTTCCGGGCTCTTTTTACCCTCTTTCCTGAAGGTATTCTGCTCGTTGACCGGAAGAGCCGGGTCATGTTCGTATCCCCGGAAGTGCTCAGGATGTTCCGCATCGAATCCCCGGATGAGATTATCGGGACCAGCCTCTTAGACTGGATCGAGCCTGAATGCCATGCAATAGCACAGGATTCGCTGGTGCAGGTTCTTGACGGGAAGATCCGGCATGAGATAACATACCGGGTCCGGCGGAAGGACGGATCGTCGTTCTGGGCTGAAACAAGCCAGGGAATCCTTCCCGATGCCGATGGTAATGCCGATGGCATTATCGTGATCATACGCGATATCACCGACCGGCAGATTGCAGAATCGGTCCTCCGCGAGAGCGAGGAAAAGTTCCGGGCCCTCGTTGAGTACTCGCTTGATGGCATCCTCATCCTTGATCCGGTCGGGATCATGCTCTTTGCAAACCAGGCAACGGAAAAGCTTGTTGAAACTGAAAATATCGCCGGGATGTTTGGGAAAGTAAATGTGATGGAGTTCATTGCCCCGGAGTCGCAGGCCGACGTTCTCAACGATTTTAGCCAGGTCTCCCGGGGAATCGACGGGTATATCGCACAGTACAAGCTCTGTACGACAAAAGGATCCGAAGCATGGGTAGAGAGTATCGGTAAAAGGATATTGTTTGAAGGCAGGTCCGCAATCCTCATCTCCCTCCGGGACATCACGGAGCGCAAACGGGCTGAAGATGTGCTGCGCGAATCGGAAAACAAGTTTTCGACAGTCTTCCGGCGCAGCCCGGTAGCTCTCACCATTGGCCAGGCATCGGACGGGAAATTTGTCGATGTGAATGATGTATTCTTGCGAAATACCGGGTATGCCCGTAATGAAGTGATCGGCAGGACATCGGACGAACTGGGGATGTTTGTCGATCCGGAGCAGCGTGAGCGGATGGTGACCATGCTTAAGGAAAAGAAAGGCATTTTTGGCATGGAATTGAGTTTCCGGGTAAAATCCGGCAATGTGCGGACCTGCCTCTTTTCGTCAACGCTTATTGTGATGGGAGGCAGACCGCACTTTCTCTCGACCATTGAAGACATCAACGAGCGCAAGAACGCTGAAACCGCGTTCCAGGCAATGGTCAGGAGCATGGTTGGATCAACCGGCCTTGCCTCTCTCGATCTGATAACGCAGAATGTCAGTGCATGGCTTGGTGCCGACTGCGTGATGATCGGGGAGATCATACCCGACAAACAATCGGTTAACGTCCTCTCTATGATCCTTGACGGCAGACCCGTGCCGGATTTTTCCTATCCGTTGCGGGGAACCCCCTGCGACAATGTGACGGAGAAAGGGTTCTGTCATTACCCTGACGATGTAGCCCGGCTTTTCCCGAAGAGCAGGGATCTTGCCGAGCTCAATATCCGGGGGTATCTTGGTACGCCTCTCAGGAACTCGGCAGGAGAGGTATTTGGGATCATCTGTGTTCTTTCCCGTGCTCCTATCCCCCCGAATCCGTCCGTGCGGGAGATCATAGAGGTGATCGCGGTAAAAGCAGCAGCAGAGATCGAGCGCAGCCATGTTGAACTGGCACTCCGTGAGAGCCAGCAGATGCTTACTGCATCAATGGATCTTGCAAACCTGGCGAACTGGGAATATGATGTCGCAACGGACATGTTCACGTTCGATGACCGGTTTTATTCCCTGTATGGTACAACAGCAGAACGTGAAGGGGGCAATCATATGTCAGGTGAACAATACGCCCGGGAGTTTGTCCCCGCAGAAGATCGGTACATCGTTGCCGAAGAAGGGGAAAATGCCATACGAGCAGCTGACCCGCATTATGTGTCCCAGCGGGAACACCGTATTATTCGCAGGGATGGCGAAATCCGGCACATCGTGGTGCGTATCGGGATCACGAAGGATTCCGAAGGCCGGACGATCAAGACCCATGGTGCAAACCAGGATATTACCCAGCGCAAAAGAACCGAGGAAGTGTTACGGCAGGTGAATAAAAATCTCAACCTGCTCTCCAGTATCACCCGGCACGATGTTCTCAACAAGATCTCGGTTATCCAGGGCTATATCTCAATCTCGAAGAGACGCGGTGCTGATCAGGATTATCCCGCACTGCTTGCCAAGATCCAGTCGGCAACAAGCGTGATCAAGTCGCATATCGAGTTCACCCGTCTCTACCAGTCTCTCGGGACAAAGGAGCCTGCATGGCAGAAACCGTCAGATCTCATCGCATCGGTCCAGCTTCCCGGTACGGTGGCCCTGCAAAACGAACTCGGGGACCTCGAGATTTACGCGGACCTGATGCTTGAAAATGTCTTTTACAATCTTGTAGATAATTCACTCCGGCATGGCGGGAGTGTGACCGGAATCCGGCTCCATTCCCGTGAAGGCAGTGACGGTCTTACTGTCTTCTTCGAAGATAACGGTACCGGTATCCCGGAAGATGAGAAAGAGCAGATCTTTGAACGGGGATACGGGAAAAATACCGGGCTTGGTCTTTTCCTCGTCCAGGAAATCCTTGGCATTACCGGCATTACGATAACCGAAAGCGGGGAACCGGGCAAAGGGGCCCGGTTCGAGATCCATGTCCCGAAAGGGGGATACCGGAATACGTCTCCTGAATGAAGAGTTTGTCCCAATTATTCAGGAAGAACCGGAATACGGGAAACCCGGACTCCTGTAGAAATTCGGTATGCTCCGGAATTATCCGGTTTTATTGTCGGGTTCCTGCGAGCGTTTGCGCCAGGCGGGACCGTTCAAGGGCAACCCCGAGCTGGAGACCGATGGATGCGATGTTGTCAAGGCTTGTACGCAGGTACTGTTTCTCTTCCCTGCTCCCCATGTTCAGCAGCCCCTCGACCCGTTCCCCGATCCTGATCGGCAGGATGAGGATTGTCCGGACCCCGCTTGCCCGGACTGCCGGGTCGAGTGCGGCATATTCCGGTGTCTCGGGTGTAATGTAAACAACGTTCTGTCCGGCAAATGCCCGCTCAAAGAACCCGTCGAAGATGCCTGATATGCACATGGTCCTGAGGCTCTCCGGCATATTCTTCTGGACTTTCTGGACCATTTCATCGGATTCGTCCTTAAGGTACACGCAGCCCATCTCAAAGCCCAGCGAATCCATGACCGACCCGATGGACTGTTCCAGTACCGCTGTTTCATCCCGTGCCCCGCTCAGGATACCGGAGAGCCGGTTCATGGCAAGAAGGGTGTTGACATACTCGGAACGCTCCCGGTCGAGCCGCTGCATTTTCAGGGCGCTTGAGATCTCGTCTGCTATGATCTCCACGTTCTCGATATCGGTTGCATCCACATCGGAATCAAGGACAAGCAGGATGGCACCGACTGCCATTTCCTCTTCAATGATCGGTATGGCGACAATATTCCTGAACGGGGGGATGGCTGGCAGAGTGAGGAGTGACTGCAAAGCAGGATCGGATCTTACCGCAGATACTGTACCTGGAGTGCTTATGCACCGGGCGATAAAGGGAGAGATGTCGGCCTTGACTTGGTCCGGGAGTTCGATGGTGCTGTAGGCTGTACGCATGTCATTGAGGAAGACGAATGCGTGAACATACGGTACCAGCTTCTCGCGGATGCCTTTCATCGCTTCATGGAGAAGCTCCTCCTCGTTGCGTGCGGTTCCGGCTGCACGGCTGATATACAAAAGCGCTTCAAGATGCCGCCGCGTTCTCTTCCGTGCCTGGAGATCTTCGCCGATGATGGCGATGCACCCGGCCGGACCCCCGGCATCGGGCAGCACCATGGTGACCTGGTATGGCCGGGAAATTCCGCCATTCTCGATCAGGTCCAGTTCGAGGATAATGGCGGTACCGGGTCGTTTCGACTTCAGTGCGTTTGCGACCCGTACCATATGGATTGGATGGATCAGGTCCCGGAGATTCGTTGTACCGGGGAAGAGAGATTCGAAGAACCGGTTTCTGAATACAATCGTGAAATCATCCGATACCGTCAGGATGAGTGTTTCGGGAGGATTTAACGGATCTTCAAGCTCTGCCTCCCTCAGTATCATATCGTGGATTTCAAAGGCTCCCGATGAAAGGGTGCGGGATTCCGATGACGGGGACTCGGGTGCAGGTGCAGGAATCATGCCGGGTTCCGGGGACTTCTTCACCATCCACAACTTGTTGCGGCCGATGGTGCGGTAATCCAGGATCCCTTTTGCATGGAGGGTTCCCAGGTATTTGAGAACTGTTGCCCGGCTCTTCCCTATCCCCATAGAGATCTTGTCGAGCATACATTCTTCCAGCGGATTTGCCTGCAGGTAAGAGATGATAGACTGCTCGGTATTAGAGAACGGATCGGCTGGCATCATTGGTATCTATACTATATAGTCTAATTCTTCTGGAAGATAAGGATATCTTATGATTCAATGGGCTGATGTACACTCCTGATTATTCAGGGTTCTTGGGATTGAACTAAGAATCCGCATCATGGCTTCATGGGAAATCTATATATAATGAGTATACTATACTGTATAGTTAGACTATAAAGTCAAAATCCGGGTTCGGCCCGGGAATGGGTGAAAAAATGGCCTACGAAAAAACCGGAAAGGAGATCATTGAACTGCTGGGGTTGAAAGGTAGTCCCGTTGCGGTCAGACTTGCAAGGACTCCCGCTGATATACCGGCCGGGTACCAGAAAGTAGCAGAAAAGAGCAGGCACTGCCAGTTCGTGCAGGATGCCCGGCTTAAGGGAATGAAAGGATATGCAACGATCGATGAGCACACCTGTAAAGGTGGTGCCGGTGTCATGGGCGTAGAACCGATCCCTGATACTGTGGCAAGCGGCAGCATGTACCACAAGCTGGGGAACTTCAGGACAGCGGAGGGGGCTCTTGAAACCGTGTCCGCGATCCCGAAAATGGAGGAATCATACTATGCATCAGTCTACTCCCCGCTGGAAACCGCCGAGTTCGAACCTGACGTGGTCATTATCATTGCCACGCCTCGACAGGCACTGAGGCTCACGCAGGCATATCTTCACGAATCCGGTGGCCGGGTTTCAAGTGATTACTCCGGGATCCAGTCTCTCTGTGCCGACGCCGTTGTTGCGGTAAAGGAACGCGGGGTCCCGAACATGACGCTGGGCTGTAACGGCTCCCGTAAGAACTCAGGGATCGCAGAAGAGGAAGTCATCCTTGGTATCCCTCCAAAGAATCTTGGTGCGATTGTTGAAGCCCTGAAGGTTTTCAAAGAAAAGTGGGGATAACCATGGTAAAAACGGTTAAGGTTCTTGGTATCCGGGCGCCTGATTCATGTATCCTTGCCGGAAACATCATCAGGAACCTGGATATTCCGGGAGAGGAAGTCCGGTTGACTCTCAGTCCCGGTGCAGAAGAGGGTATGGATGTTGTTGCCCGGAAGTATGGCTACACGCTGGAAATTACCCGGTCCAAAGAGGCTGTTGAAGTGCGGATGATCCCCTCAGGAAAAACCATGCAGGAAATCGATGTCACCGGGGACTTCTGTCCCGGCCCGGTTATTACGGTCGGAACTATCCTGTCATCCCTCCCGGCTGGGGAGAGGCTGAAGGTTAAGAGTTCGAGCGCTGATACTATCGCCGATATTACCGCAGCGATCACTTCGGCCGGCTCTCGGATCGTTGAGCAGTGTGCTGAAGGTGATCGCCATGTTCTCATTGCTGAGAAAGCAGTGAAAAAGGCGGAAGCGTCGGCGGTTGTGAACCGGGATCATGTGCTTGTTTCCCAGAGCAATGGCATTGGCAATGCAGAACGGGCCTATGCCACCTTTATCTTTTCAAAAGTTGCCGTGAGCATGGGAAAGAAGGTGACGATTTTCCTGCTCATGGATGGGGTAAGCCTCGCAGCTAAAGGAAATGCAGCCCGCATCAAGCATCCGGATTTTCCGCATCTCAGCCAGCTTATGGACGAGGTCATAAAAGCCGGTGTTACGATCTATGCCTGCGAACTCTCAGTGAAATTCAGGGGGATTGCAGAAGAGAGTCTTGTTCCGGGTGTGAAACTTGCCGGGGCTGCGACCTACATCCAGCTCCTGAGCGACCCTTCGTATGCGGTCGTGAATTTCTGAGGTGGTAAAAGATGGATATGACTTACCAGGTAATTGCGCTGGCTATCCTGTTCAGCAGTATTGTCACGGGATTCATCACGTTCAGGATGCAGGGGATGAACCTTGCCCTCCATTTCGGCACACTCATCCTTGCGCTCATTGTAACGCTTGCAGCGGTCGTGACCGGAATACCGGCCCTTGTTATCGTTGCCGCTCTTCTGCAGGTGCTTGTTACGCTCACCGCGTTTACCCAGCTCCGTGAAACCCTGCAATATGCGTTCCAGACTTCACCCGGTTATGGGCCACACCTTGCACTGGTGACGATGCTGCCGGTGCTTGCAATCGCCGGGCTGCTGATGTAACAGCAGATAATCCTCTTTTTAATCCTGACAGCGGGGGATGTGTCCCCCCGGTCTCTGTAACGGGAACATCGCTGCTCACAAATTCACAACAGGGATTGGACAGGGAACGGGATCCCGTTTGTAATCTCTCGAAAATGCCCTGAAAAACAGATACCTGGCACGCCAGGGGAAGTACTGTTGGGACGCCGAGGGGGAGATTTGAACTCCCGAGGCGCAGAACGCCAGTAGCTTTCGAGGCTACCGCCTTCCCGGGCTAGACTACCTCGGCAATTGGTTCATATTTGTTTTTCCCGCTTGCTCTAATAGTTATCTGATTTTTACGGCATGCAGGCCGGGAACAGGGTAACCGTTCAGGCAAAAGGAAATTAAAAAATTGTTTGGGGGTATTTTGTTGTATTTTCCGGGAGGAATTCTTACATGCCCATCGGGGCGCCACCCTTTGACTGGGTGATCATCATGTCATCAACGCGGATGAGCATGATTGCGGTCTCGGATGCGCTCTGGATTGACTGGCGCTTGGACCGCAGGGGTTCGATGACTCCCTCAGAGAGCATGTCGACGACTTTGCCTTCGTAGACATTGAGCCCTGCATTCTTCTTGCCCTTGGCGTGGACATTCTTGAGCTCGACAAGCTTGTCGATCGGGTTGAATCCCGAGTTCTCCGCAAGGGTGCGGGGGATGGACTCGAATGCCGTTGCATAGGCTTCAAGGGCGAGCTGGACCCGGCCGCCCACGGTCTGGGCGTAGTCACGGATCTTCATTAAGAGTTCGGTCTCGACTGCTGCGCCACCGACAACATAGGTGCCGTCTTCCATGGCGTCCATGACGACCCGGGTTCCGTCAACGACAGCCCGCTCGAGTTCATCGAGAAGGTAATCGCTCGTCCCGCGGAGCAGGATGGTGGTGGTCTTGGGGTTCTTGCAACCGGAGATACGGGTAACGTTGCCCTCGGTGTCTTCCTCAACAGTCTCAGCGATCCCGAGATCCTTTGCGGTCAGGGATTCAGGCTTGTTGACGATATTTGCATGCAGGGCCCGTGCGGCGTACTTCATGTCCTTTTCGGGAACATCCTCGATGGCGAGAATACCGCTCTTGGCAAGGTAGAACTGGGCTGCATCCGAGATGCCTTTCTGGCAGAGAAGGACATTTGCCCCGCTGTCGATGATTGCATCTGCGAGTTTCTTTAAGGCTTCGCGTTCCTGTTCGCTGAATGCCGTGATCTGATCGGCGTTGGAGATCTTGATCTTGGCCTTCATCTGGGTCTTGGTGATCTCAAGGGGCGTTGCAACCATTGCGACCTTTGCCTTGGAGATCTTCTTGGGCATGCCCTCGTGGACCCGTGTCTTGTCGATGACAACGCCACGGATGAGCTCGGCATCGTCCATGGACTGGCCCTTCTGCTTCTTGATCATCACATCTTCTTCATCGACTTCGATCTTGCCGTTCACTTTTGCAGCAACGGTCATGACCGCGTCGACAATGATGCCATCGAGCTTGCCCTTGACGGACTCGATCGACTTGCCCGTGATGGCAGTGTCAGCGATCTTGATTAAGATCTTGCGGTCTGACGGGTCTACCTTGAGGGAGAGGCTGTTGACGATTTCAAGTGCCTTCTCCATGCCCATGCGGTATCCCTGCGCGATGACAGTCGGGTGGATTCCCTGTTCAAGCATGAACTCTGCCTGCTCCATAAGGGCGCCGACAAGGATGACTGCGGTGGTTGTCCCATCGCCGACTTCGTCATCCTGGGTCCGTGCGACTTCGATGACCATCTTTGCACCGGGGTGCTGGACGGAAATCTCACTCAGGATAGTGGCACCATCGTTGGTGATGACGATATCTCCGGTTCCGCCGACGAGCATCTTATCCATGCCCCGGGGGCCGAGCGTTGACCTGACTGCGCCGGCAATAGCCTTTGCGGCCGTAATATTCGAGCGCTGGGCTTCTTTCCCGGTATTACGCTCTACATTTTCTTTTAAGATGATAATTGGCTGACCAGCTAGCATAATTGATCCTCCGATGTTGTAAAAGGTGGAATTGAACTTCTATATAAAATATGTGGTGGGGTGTTCCGGAAAAAAGAAGAGATCAATCAATACGCGATATTTTGAAGAGCGAATAGACCGGGACCCCATCAATATCCTTGATACCGCGCTTGTCAAAGATCACACAGATCGCAACAGGTACGGCATTGTGCTTCTTGAGGTACTTGATCATCTCTTTCATGGTATTACCGGATGTGATGGTGTCATCGACGATGAGGCACCGCTCTCCGCTGATGGTGGCAAAATTCCCGCTGATGGATCCGGTGGGCCGCTCGCTCTGGTTCTGTTTTGCCGGGTGGTAGATGGCAAGTTTTGCATCTTCCTGCACGGCAATGAGGGTGGCAAGCGGGATTCCTGATAAGGCGATCCCCACTATGACATCCGCAGCAGGGGCGGTTTCTGCCTCGCTGCCCTGGTAATAGCGGCGCAGCAGCATGAGGGCAGTCTCTTCGAGCTGGGTACCCTGGCTGCTGACTGCAGACCAGTCGATATGGACATCTTTTGGGGCAGTAGTTCCTTTTGCCTGGGTGAGCAGCCATGTGACCGTTTCCATGGAGAGAGAGAGCTCATCGGCAATCTGACCCGGGCTGTGTCCTTCGGCAAGCAGCATTTTTGCCCTGCCGATCAGATCGTCAAGGGAAGACATGAAAAAAGATCTGTTGGCATCTATTTAAGTTTTCTTTTAATTTCCGCACCACAGACCTGGCATTCCCCGTCATGGTCGTAGTACCGCCCGCAACCCCGGCACCGGTATTTCCAGGTGATCTTTTTTGCCTTTCGCTGCTGGATGGGGATGGTCTCCACATGGATTTCGTGGGCGATATTCTGGAGGGCAAAATCATCGGTGTAAACTGTGGCGCCAAGATCGAGGGCGAGGGCAAGGATGTCACAATCGGTCTCGGAGATCACCGGTTTGTCCCCGGTTCGCATGGCAGCTTTTCGGACACGGTTAAGGCTTGCTGCTGACGGATCGGTTGTCCTTAGACCGCTTTCTGAGAGAATATCGAACCGGCTTTTTGACCGGAGATCCCTGAGTTCTGCGACGACCGAATGCGTCGTGTGCAGATCCCCGTCAACGTGGAGATCCGCAAAGAAGAACGAGGCATCAAGAATATAGTTCATGCCGAGAATTCCACCGTTGTCCCAGTATTGCATTGCACTATATAACCAAATTGTGCAAGGAGCAGGCAGAGGGTTTTGGCATGCAGGGTGAGAGAAGACGTTGTGTAGGTTCCTCCAAAAAGGGCAAGCGGGACGAGCAGCTGGTCCGAAAGGTGGGAATCGACTGTTCCCGGTTTCCGGTATTCGTAAACAAATGACGCAGCGGCCATCCTGCCGACCTGTTCAGCTGGTAATCCCTGTTTCCCAAGTGCCGATCCTCCTTTTCCTCCTTTCCAGATCGTACAGGAGGTTCCAGTTCCCGGGCCGGTACGCTGGTCGAGCACTTGTTCAGCCACCCCGATCTGTTCAGTGGTGAGATATTCCTGTGCTGCAGAAGCCTGCCGGGGAGCGATGTGGTCAGGAAGGTTCGACGAACAGGAGATGATGGTTATGGGAGCCTCCTCGCAGGTTTTGGGGACAATGGGTGATATGGCAGTCTTCTCCACCCGTATGATTACCTCGCCCCCGCCTTTTGGATAATAACCGCGTCTGATGATCTCAAGGGAGATTTTTGCTCCTGCTTCTATCAGCACCCCGCAGAGAAGATGTTCGAGATAATCGATGGTCGGGCTGGATGCAACCTCTGTTCCCCCGGTCACATGGAGCGATCCGCCCGTGCGAAGTGCAATAGGTAACCATGCCTGGATCACAAGCGGGATACTGCCGGCGGTGCCGACATCGATGAAGAGATCCCGGGGTTTTATGGTACCGGGAAAAAAAGTGAGCATTGACGAACCGGGAGAAAGACCGGAACATTCCGCATCGCAGGTGCCTGCCACTGCCCTGATGGCGGCAATATGCTGGGCGACAAGACCTTGATTTTTTCGTGCTGCCCGTATACCGGTGATAGTGACGGGTTCACCGGTTATTGCGGAAAGGGCAACAGCGCTCCTGACGATCTGCCCTCCGCCTTCCCCCATCGAACCGTCTGTTTTCAGCATTCCCGGACCGCTGTGGCAATCCGGTTGGCAGCGGTTACCCTGCTGCACCCGCGTTCGATGGTATCGCTGCAGATTACATCCCGCAGGCCGGTCGAACGGAGACGGACATATGCCCCGCCGGTAAGAACTCCATGGACACAGGCAGCATACACCTCAGTTGCTCCCTGCTGGTAGAGCATCCCGGCTGCGGTGGCAATCGTTCCCCCGGTCGATATGATATCGTCAACAATGATCACGGAACGGGACCGGGCACTCAGCTGCTTGGGCGCCATCCTGACTTCGACTCCGCTCAGCCGTGTCTTTTCGAGATGATCGTACTCCCAGCCGCCGGCTGAGGCAACGTCCCGGGCAAAAGCGAGCGCTCCGTCGTCAGGAGAAAGGATTAACGGATTATCGAGGTCGAGTGTTTTTATGTAGTCCCCGATTTCCCTTGCGAGCGAGATATTCCGTGCAGGAACGGTAAAGTGATCAAGAACAACCGTATCGTGGATATTGACGGTGATGCATTCCGATACACCAGTGCTCAATGCCCTTGCAACTGCGCGGGCGCTGATGGGCTCTCCCGGTTTTGTCCGCCTGTCCTGCCGGGCATACCCCATGTAGGGGATGACCAGCCGGTTTTTCGAACTGTCGCAGGCATCGATTAAGATCATGAGCTGGACAAGTGCGTCGTTGTCCACCACGCTGCCGACAATGATGGTCTCATCATCAAGTTCGCCGGCAACGAGGTAGGATTCCCCGTCCGGGAACCGGGAGTATTTTACATCGACGACCTCGGTATTGAGGGCCTTTGCGAGATTGGTTGCCACAATCTGGGATTTTTCCGTACAGATCACTTTCATGATACCATTCCTTGTACCCGGGAGAAGGGGGAACCTGTAGATTCCTGCCAATATTTTAGTCTTTTCAGGCTATTGTAGTTTTTTAGGCATCCGGCCCTGCATCAAACGGCTTTACGGTATGGATTTTCCGCTGGTTTTTTTGCCGGCTCTCCCGGTGCGATCAGCTGAAAGTACTTAAACTATCATGAGACATTTTATATGAAAATCCCAGTGGCATAAAGAGGAAATCCTGCAATGGAAATATCTGAACAATCTATACCGCAAAAAGATGAGGCTGCACCGGAAGTCGTGCCCGAAGCAGCACCTGAAGCTGCACCTGTGACGGGACCGGTAACCGCCTCGTCCCAGATCGAGATCCCGGCAAAACTTATCGATCAGGTGATCGGTCAGGAAAACGCGGTTGAAGTAATCAAAAAAGCGGCAATCCAGCGCCGGCATGTCATGATGATTGGCAGCCCCGGTACCGGCAAGTCGATGCTTGCAAAGGCAATGGCCGAGCTTCTGCCAAAAGAAGAACTGCTGGACATTCTCGTCTACCCGAACTCTGATGATCCGAACAACCCGGTTATCAGGACTGTCGGGGCAGGACGGGGAAAACAGATTGTTGCCGCCCACAAGGCTGAAGCCAAGAAGAAGATCCAGTTCAGGAACACCCTCTTAATGGTCCTTATCATCGGTATCATCGGGTATGCTTTCATCACCTTCCAGTGGCTCATGGGAATCATTGCCGCAGCATTCGTTTTCATGGCCCTTCGCTATACAACACCCCGTGAAGAGGCAATGGTGCCCAAGCTCCTCGTCTCCAACGATACCAAGAGCAATGCTCCTTTCATCGACGGGACCGGTTCGCATGCAGGGGCACTCCTTGGGGATGTCCGGCACGATCCGTTCCAGAGCGGCGGCCTTGAGACCCCGGCGCATGACCGGGTTGAAGGCGGTGCGATTCACCGGTCAAACGGGGGAGTACTCTTTATCGATGAGATCAACACCCTCGACCCGCACTCCCAGCAGAACCTGCTGACCGCTCTCCAGGAAGGCGAATTCCCGATCACCGGCCAGAGCGAGCGTTCGAGCGGTGCTATGGTACGGACCGAACCGGTTCCCTGCAAATTCGTGATGGTTGCCGCAGGAAACCTCGATGCAATCCAGGGCATGCACCCGGCACTGCGGTCCCGTATCCGCGGGTACGGGTATGAAGTTTACATGGCCGAGAGCATGCTGGATACCGAAGAGAACCGGCAGAAGTACGTCCGGTTCATTGCGCAGGAAGTTAAAAACGATGGCAAGATCCCGCATTTCGACCAGAGTGCAATCGAGGAAATTCTCCGGGAGTCCCGCAGGCGCTCGAACCGGAAAGGGCACCTGACCTTAAAACTCAGGGACATGGGTGGCCTTATCCGTGTTGCCGGGGATATCGCACGGCAGGAAGGGGCACCGATTACAACGGCAGCCCATGTCATCACGGCAAAGAGCACCGCCCGGTCGATCGAGGACCAGGTTTCGGATGAATACATCAAGCGGAGCAGGGAATACGAGCTCACGGTCATCGAAGGTACCCGGGTCGGACGTGTGAACGGTCTCGCTGTCATGGGGACCGATTCCGGTTCTGTCCTGCCCATTATGGCAGAAGTAACCCCGGCACAGGGTGCAAGCGGCACGGTCATAGCAACCGGGATGCTTAAGGAGATAGCGCAGGAATCCATCAAGAACGTCAGTGCGATCCTCAAGAACTTCACTGGCAGGGATGTCCGGAATATCGATATCCACATCCAGTTCATCGGGACGTATGGCGGTGTAGAAGGCGATTCAGCGTCTATTAGTGTCGCAACCGCTGTGATCAGCGCAATTGAAGGAATCCCGGTCCGCCAGGATGTCGGTATGACCGGGTCACTCTCCGTCCGCGGGGATGTCCTTCCGGTCGGAGGGGTCACGTTCAAGATTGAAGCGGCGGCAAAAGCAGGTATACGAACCGTGCTTATCCCCCGGTCCAACATCAATGATGTCCTCATCGAGGAGCGGTACAAGTCTCTTGTTACCGTCATCCCGGTTGATACCATCGATGATGTCCTCAAAGTTGCCCTTGTCCCGGAGAACACCGAGAGTTTCCTCACAAAGCTCAAGAAAATGGCGACCCGGTCCACATCGCTCATTGCAGAAGCACCTGCTATCAACAAGACGATTGCATGAGCGCCCCTTCGGAAATCCGGTATTATGATCTCCGGTACGTAGCCGGGCAGGTCACCCACATCGACATCGACAACGGTGTTGTGGAATCTGCCGGGGAATCTTTTTTTAATAAGGCAATTCTCCGGGTTCTCAACGGGACCGGCTGGGGAATTCTCCAGATTGACAATTACCATCCCTGCACGGGGAAAAAGTTCGAGGACTACCTTTTGTCTGCGAGTCGTCTTGCATCCATAACACAGGAACCGGTTGCCCTTGGCGATGCACCCCGGGGGATTCTTCCGGTTCCCCCCATGAAAGAGGACCCCCGTACGGTCAGCATCGAGGAAAAATCGGAAATTCTTGCCTCAATAGAAAAGGCGGCAATCCATCCTCTTATCGTGAACCGGCGGGCAAACTATATCGAGCGGAACGAACAGGTCCAGTTCATTGACAGCTCAGGAAACGAATTCACGTACGGGATGTGCCGGTCGGGATTCAACGTACTTGCTGTCGCTTCCCGGAACGGGAATGTCCAGATGGGCTACGAACGCGAGCATTCCATTCACGGCTTCAACCTCCGTCACCAGCAGGAGACCGGGAAAAAAGCAGCAGAGGTTGCAGTATCGCTCCTCGATGCCAAAGCAGCAAAGGGCGGGAAGATGCACGCAATTCTCGATCCGGAACTCGCCGGGGTCTTTGCCCACGAAGCCGTCGGTCATGCCAGTGAAGGAGACCTGGTTCAGGAAGGAAATTCGGTCCTGAAAGGAAAGACCGGCCAGAAAATCGGTAATGAAATCTTAACGATTGTCGATGACCCCTCCCTGCACGAGTTCGGGTTTGATCCGGTCGATTCCGAAGGGGTTGCAGTGTCCCGGACCGAAATTGTCAGGAAAGGGATCATCAATAGTTTCCTCCACACCCGCGAGTCGCTTGCAGCGGTAGGAAACGGATCTGCCGGGCACGCCCGGGCAATGGCCGGAGAGCCTCCGCTTGTACGGATGAGCAACACGTTCATTGAAGCCGGGGATGCAGCAGATGAGGAGATCTTTTCAGAATGTAAAAACGGGATCTTCCTCAAAGGATCCCGTGGCGGCCAGGTTGATCCCGGCCGGGGAATTTTCCAGTTCAATGCCGAGTACGGGTATCTCATCGAGAATGGTGAATGTACAACGATGGTGCGGGATGTATCCCTGTCGGGAGAGATTCTGATGACCCTGCACGGGATCTCGCTCTGCGGGAAAACCCGGAAGATGAGTCCGGGTTATTGTGGTAAAGGCGGCCAGAGTGTCCCGGTAAGTGACGGGGCGCCTCTGGTCCTGTTGAATGATGCGGTGGTGGGTGGCAGTGGAATGGATTGAAGACCTGCTTAAAGAAGGGCAGAAACACGTTGATGAGCTGGAAGTATTCTATGTTGAGGGAACAAGTGTTTCGGCCGACCTGAAACAAAAGGTTGTGCGCCTTGCCTCCACCTCGGTCGACTGCGGGCTTGGCATACGGACAATCCATGAGGGCAGGATTGGATCATCCAGCACCAATAATCCAGAAGACTGGAAAAAATGTCTCATGGCTGCCGTTGCAAGTGGCAGGCTTGCGACCCCTCAGCAATGGAACGGACTGCCGGATCCGGCCCCTCTTCCGACAACACGGCTCTGCTATGATGATAAGATTCAGGTAGAACCCGGTAAAGCCCGTGAACTGCTCGACCGGATGCTCGAAGGTGCAGCAGAGCATGCAGCGGATGTTACCTCAGGATCGGCCGGTTTTTCCCGGGCTGAGATCCTGCTTGCAAACAGCCGGGGAGTCCGGTATTCGGATAAGACTACCGGCGTATCGATATCCCTGGAGGCAATTTTCAAACAATCCACGGGATACGAGTTCGATCATTCCTGTTTCATGGATGACATCGATCCATTCCGTGTCGGGGAACGGGCGACTTTCTTTGCGAAGGAATCCGCCGGTGGAAACGATGTCGGTACCGGCGATTACGATATCCTGTTATCCCCCCTTGCCTATGCCGATCTTCTTGGCAATGTCTTTGTTCCTGCACTGAATGGCAGGAGTGTTCATGCCGGGCGATCCAAACTCGCCGGGTCTCTTGGCGAGACCATTACGGATCCGGCACTGTCCATGTACGACGACCCATTCCTTCCCCGGGAGAGCGGCAGCGCTTACTGGGATGCTGAAGGAACCCCCACCCGGAAAGTGGACTTTATTAAAAATGGTATTCTGCAGGCATTTGCGTACGATCTTAAAACCGCGTACCGGTACGGGAAAGCCAGCACGGGGAGTGCCGTTCGTGGCGGATTCGGGGGCTCGCCCGGAATAGGCCATCACAACTTCGTTGTTGACGGACACCGAAGTGATGTCACTGATGAACGGGTCATCTATGTCAATAACGTGGTCGGTGCGCATACTGCAAACCCAATGAGCGGTGAATTCTCGGTTGAACTCTCCAACGCGTTTTTCATGGAAGGAGGGAACTTTGAGACTCCGATCCGGAGTGCCATGCTCTCCGGCAATGTTTTCGACCTGCACAAGGAAGTTGCCGGCTTAAGCCGAAAATCCCGTGCAATAGGATCCCTGATCCTGCCTTCGATAAAAATAAATAAACAACATATCATTGGTAAATAAGAAAACAGAGTCTGCCCATGAGTGCCGTGCTTATCTCGATCGTACTGATCGTTGCGATGCTTGCGATTGCCTATTACCTGATAAAAAAGTTCATGATGCTCGTGGTCAATGCGATTCTTGGCCTTGCCTTTCTCTTTGTCCTCAATTTTTTCCATGTCATGGAATGGGTGGGGAAACCCGATCTTGGTTACAGCCTTGCAACCATCCTCATCTGTGCAATCGGGGGTCTCCCGGGCGTACTGATCCTCATCCTCCTGAATATTCTCGGGATAACTATCTGAAAAAAGTTTTTTTAAAATACATTTGCTTCTGAATAGACCATGACCTGGTCCTGCAGGATATCGTAGGGTTTGATCTCCCGGGAATGCCCGGACATCCTCATCTTAACCACTTCGAGTGCAAGGTGGACATCCGTAAGATCCGATGGCCGGACGTACCGGAGCAGGATTACCGTGTCGGATAAATATTCAATGAGCCCGTGGCGGCTTGAAAACACATTGTCCTGGTTCGTCTCAGAGGTCATCATGATCGTGCATTTACTGTCGCGGAGCCCCTCAATAAACCGGAACATCTCCTGCCGCCGCTCGGAATCGGTCGTGAAAAGGTCTTCAAAAAGGGAGATCGGATCGATGACCACACGGGAAGCTTTCACTTCTTCAATCAGGGTTGGCAGCTCGTTCTTGATCCGGTTATTGGCAAGGTTGAAATCCGTTGGATCGAGCTTGATGACGTACAGGGACTTGTTCAGGAACGGTTCGACATCCCATCCTTTGAGTTTCATGTAGGTGAGAATCCTCTCTTCCCGCTCTTCAAGACTGATGTAGATGACGTTCTCTTTGTTTTTAAGGCCGTCCCAGACAAACTCGAGGGAAAATGTGGTTTTTCCCGTACCGTACGTCCCGATGATGGCAGAGATACTTCCCGGGATCAATCCCCCGCCGAGCATGTCATCAAGCCCGACGATTCCTACCTTGACTCTTTCCCCGTTCATATGACCACCCGGATGTTGCTCACTTCAAAACCATTGGTCGTAGAGATACGGACCGCGAATTTCACAAGATCCCGCTCTTCGAGATGGGGCATGACACCCCGGAATTTCTCAAAATACATTACCCGCTGTCTCCGCGAGCCGGTACTCTCCTCCCATTTAAAGAGCATAAGGGCATCGGAGATATCTGCCAGTTCGCTCTCACGTGACGAATTGAGGATTCCCTGGCTGAGCAGGAAGTAACTGGTAATCCCCCGCTGTTTTGATATCCGCTGCAATCCCCGCAGGAGTCCGGTCAGGTTCTGCCATTGGGGAACTGTTGTACACTGCGTGGCGATATCAGTAATGGAATCAAAAACCACGAGACTGTTCTCTTTAGTCTCGTTGATTAATTTTGCAAGCTGGACGAGAATGCTGTCCTGGGCAGATCTTTTCTGGAGCCGGGATATGACATTGCCCTGGCTGTACCATTCGTTCGGGACGATGCTGCTGTCAAAATAATGGTCGGAAAGATCGTTAAAATGTATTTTTTCTATGAGTTCGGCAGTATTTGCACCCTCGATATTGAACGAGCTGATGATTTCGCGTTTCACATTCTCGTTTAACCGGGTAAAAGTGATGTACCGGATCTCGACCGGGATATGGATCTCCGGTGGCAGCGTTTCTTTTTTCATAGCAAGGAGATTCACAACAGAGCTGTACACAAATTCATGGCTGCCCGCTCCAAGATTCCCAAGAAGGAGAATGAGCGACCCTTCCGGCACTCCCCCTTCCAGAATGGGATCGAGCGAAGAGATCCCGGTTGGCATCTTCTTGTTTTTTATATCCTGCATCTCTCGTTTCTCCATGAACGCATTTGATAAAATTCGCGAAAGTAACTCTTCTGGATTCTATGATAAAGATATCTGTTACTGTCGTAAAATCTACGAGCCTGAAAATCCCGGCTCGTGGGTACAGCCGGCCGCCGTACCCATAAATATATAGGATACTTCCCCGAATTATAATTCGTAATATGTGGGAGATACGGGGTGAAAAACTTACAATATGAAGCGTTTTGGTTTTTTTGGGGCAAATAAACAGAATGAATCTGTAGCCGGGGAGCCGGTAACAGCGGGATCTGAACCCTCCACACAGGAGATCCCTCACGACCTCTCAAAACAGCCGTCTTCACACCCACCCCAGACCGGCTATTTCCAGTATTTTCATTTTTTAACCGGCAAAGATAAGATCCTGGTCGAAGAATATGATTTTGAACGATACGGGACGCTTGTTGACGCCCGAATTCCCGAGGGGTATGAACAGATCGATCAGTACTGGATTGAAAAAGGCTGTTCCCTTGTCATCATCGCTCTCAACAGAAAAACGAACCAGCGGGAATACCTCCTGTTCGAGCCGGGCCTGTCTGTCTTTGAGTACGAGCTTTTAGAACGTCTTTACGAGGACCTGCGGGATGTCCTGATCCTTACTTCGGATGAAATCCACCGGGACCGGCGGGAAGTCCTTCTTGAAAAAATGTACGGCCTCGTCAACGATTACGGCCTTGCACTTGAAAACATCACCATCTTCAAACTCCAGTACTACCTGATCCGGAATTTTATCGGCTGGTCCCGGATAGATCCCCTGATGAAAGACCCGCATCTGGAAGATATCTCGTGCGATGGCAACCAGATCCCGATTTTCCTTTATCACCGCCAGCACCGGAACATCAAGTCCAATATCGCCTTTGAAGCCGAAGTTCTCAATTCACTTGCTATTACGCTTGCCCAGCGATCCGGCAAACATATCTCATCGGGCACTCCGATGGTCGATGCAACGCTTCCCGATGGCTCACGGCTGCAGCTGACCCTTGGGACGGAAGTGACCACGAGGGGAACATCGTTTACTATCCGTAAATTCCGTGAAGAACCCTTTTCACCCATTGAACTTATGGAAACCGGGACATTCAACGCTGACGAGCTTGCGTACTTCTGGATGTCCATCGAGAGCAACAAAAGCCTGCTCTTCATTGGGGGAACCGCATCCGGTAAGACAACCTCGTTAAACGCAGTCTCCCTTTTTATTCCTCCCGCAGCAAAAGTCGTGAGTATCGAAGACACCCGCGAAATCACGCTCTTCCATGACAACTGGATTGCAAGTGTCACCCGCGAAGCCTTAACGGAAGGCGGCAACGCCATCAACATGTTCGACCTGCTCAAAGCAGCAATGCGGCAGCGGCCTGAATTCATCCTTGTCGGTGAAGTAAGGGGTGTTGAAGCCCAGACGCTCTTCCAGGCAATGAACACCGGCCACACCACCTTCTCGACCATGCATGCCGGTAGCGTCGATGCTGCCATTCACCGTCTGGAAAGTGAACCGCTGAATGTACCGCGGAACATGGTCCAGGCATTAAACATCGTCAGTGTCCAGGCTCTTATTTACCGGGGTGTGGAACGCGTCCGGCGGGTCCAGGAGATTGTCGAAATTGCCGGCATCGATCCCTCGACCGGGAACCTGCGGGTCAACAACGTTTTTACTTACGATCCCGTCAAGGACAAGTTCAGCTTCACCGGACGGTCGCAGATATACTCGGAAATCACTGAAAAGCGGGGCTGGAACCGTGAACAGCTGGAGCTCGAGGTCAGTACCCGCAAAAAAGTCCTGGAAGCAATGAGAGACCAGGGGATCCGGGATTACATCTCGGTCGCAAGCATTCTCCATACCTATTCCATCAACAAACCAAGCGTTCTTGAAAATCTCTCGGATCTTCGCAAGGTAATCTGATGAGCCTGAAAAACCGTATCCTGAAATGGATCCTGCGTGACCCGATCAGGTACCGGGCTCTTCATGCGGATATGATATCTGCCAGGGGGGGTATCACTCTGGAACAGTACATCTGGCGCGCCCTGAAGGGGGCGTCCCTTTCCGGGCTTCTTTTCGCGCTTCTCGGGTATCTCATAAGCCTGTATCTTGCAGTCCAGATCCAGGGGGGAAAAGGTGGGATTTACAATGTCTTCAATATCCAGTTTCCTAATTTTACCTTTGATATTCCCCCGTTCTTCGTCTTTCAGGTTGTCTCGGTAATCGTCTTTTTTAATGTCGGATTTTACCTTGGCTATACCTTGTTTTTACGGCTGCCGGGTCTCGAGAAAAATAACCGGGCCACCAAGATCAATATGACCCTCCACAACGCGGTCGCCTACATGTACGCCATGCGGCGGGGCGGGGCGGAGATGATGACCATATTCCGGTCACTATCGGACCGGGCCAACATCTACGGGGAAATTGCCCTTGAGTGCCGGCAGATCGTACGGGATGCAGATTTTTTCGGGTCCGATATCTTATCTGCCATCCATCACCTGGCAGATACAACACCATCAGAGAAACTCAAGGATTTCCTGGATGACCTTCTTTCCGTCATTGAAAGCGGGGGAGATCTCTCGGACTTCCTCTCTTCAAGAGTCAGGTTGTACCAGGAAGAGGCAAAATTCGAGCAGAAACAGTTCCTCAACATCCTCTCGCTTGTCGCTGAATCCTATGTAACCCTCTTTGTCGCCGGTCCCCTTTTCCTGATCATCATCATGGTAGTGATGGGCATGATGGGTGGATCGGCAGTAATCCAGTTGTCAGTTGTGACCTATGCAGCAATCCCCATCGGTTCCCTTATTTTCATTCTCTTAATCGATCTCATTTCCATCAAGGGCGAATCTGTTGAACGGTATACCGAATCAAAACTGCTGCACACTTATGGTGAAGTAACAATCGTCAAAAAAGATCACGAAGAAGCTGCGTTTGAACAGCTCAGGAAATACGATAAGGTCCGGAATTTGATCCATCACCTCAAACACCCATTCGAGAGTTTTGTATCCAATGTTGACCGCACCTTCATGATAACCGTCCCGGTAGCCCTTCTTTATGTTGCTATCGTTATTTTCAGTGCCCCCCATTACTCTAACATTGAGACCTTCATCGATGTTGTCGACGATCATATAATCATCGCACTCCTGATTGTCCTCATCCCGTACGCGATCTTCTATGAACTGTGGTCCCACAAGGTTCTCGGCATCCAGTCGCTCATCCCCGACTTCCTTGAACGGATGGCCGGGATCAACCAGGTGGGGCTTACGGTTGCCCAGGCAATCGCTATTATGGTGAATACCAACCTGGGACTTCTCAGCTACGAGATCCGCAGGATCAAGCAGGATATGGAATGGGGATCGAATTTCAGCGAAGCGCTGATCCGGTTCGAGCACCGGATCAGTACTCCTTCCATCGGGCGTACCGTAACCCTGATTACCAAAGCTAGCGAGATGAGCGGCCAGATAGGACAGGTTCTCGTGATAGCATCCAGCGATGCCAAGATGTCCGAAGTGCTGAAAAAAGAGCGTCTTGCCGATATGTTCATTTATACTGCGATTGTCTATCTTTCGTTCTTTGTCTTCCTCTTTGTTGTCGGGGTCATGACAACCCAGTTCCTCCCGGTGCTCGCGAACATCGATACGGGCGGCATCTCGACCAGCGGGGCGTTTTCTGGATTCGGGACCGTCCAGATCGCCACCCTGAACCGTCTCCTGTACCATGTCTGTCTTGTCCAGGCACTGTTCTCCGGGCTCATTGCCGGGCAGATGGGTGAATCAGCCCTTGCCTCAGGAGTAAAGCATGCCTGTATCCTTCTCATAATCTCGCTTATAACCTTCAATTTTATTCTCGTATAACGGGTTTTTTGCCGGATTCACCGGCCAGCCCCCGGGATCTTTTCCGATACTATTATCTGATAACGGACAGATTCCGTACTGAGGTACCAGAGTATGTGTAGTGTTGGCGGACCAACGGATATCGATATACCCCCGGATCGGGTGAAAGGCAAGGATTACCGGTGCAATGAATGCGGGGAACGGTTCAAGGGCATCGGCAGAAACCCGATTTGTCCCAGTTGCCAGTCAGAAGACGTGGCTGAAGTATGAATTATCCCCTGCAGGACGAGCTGTTGCTTATCCGGGGAACCCGTTCATTTTTACTTGTCGCAAAAACGACTGAAAAATTTGCCCTCTGCATTGAGACGATGCATGAAGAGTACTGCCAGGGCATTCAGCCCGGGGATCTTGTCGTCATATCTGCACCGGAGGGAGGGGCGATCGAACCGGCCCTGATGCTTACAGAACTGGTCCGGACCTATCACCTGCCGCTGCTGGTGCTTCCAAAGTCCCATCCGGGATCCCGGCGCATCCGGTATGTGGTATCGGTCGGTACGGAGATTTCCACGAACTGCTCGATTCTCCGTGGAACCCACCCGGAACAGCATCTTATCTGTTCGAGTGACGAGCTTGGGGGCATTACCCTGAAAACAACCGGAACGGGCGTTGATCTGCTGCATGTCCCGGGGGAAGTGTCGTTAACCCCGGTCAAAAGTCCGATACTGCCAAAAATTATTGAACTGCCTGGATAATTACGGGTCTTTTTATTGTGCAGCAGCTCCCGTTTCAAAGTAAATAACAATACATATATTCCTTTTTTCACTAACTATTGTACTTGCCGTGAGAGGAGGGTTGGATGAAGACTGAGGTCTTAAAAGACATCAAGAAAGCAGAAGAAGAGTACCAATCGATGATCAGGGCGGCCCAGGATGAGAAGAAACTGAAACGGTCTCAGGCTGAGCTGGAATCTGAAAATCTGATTACCAAAGCACAGAACAATGCAGAAGAATTCAAAAAGCTGAAACTGGAAGAAGCACGGCACCAGGCGGCACTTAAGCACGCTGAAATCATCAAGAGTGGCAATCAGCGCGCAGCGGCACTGAAGACGAAGGGTGAGCAGAACCTTTCAAAAGCGGTGCAGCTGCTGGTTTTGCGGTTTAAGGAGCAGCTGCATGTTAAAGCCTGAGCAGATGAGCCGGTTGCTCATCGCTGCCTCTAAGGATCAGATGCCTGCCATTGTTGCCGAATTATACCGGCACCACCGGTTCCATATCGAAGAGTATGTCGATTCCGGTGAAGAAGGCTATGAAGGTTTTAAAATCGGCACTCCGCTTTCCGGTGCCAGTGAATCGTCAGGGGATCTCCTCAAGATCCGTGCGATAGAGAACGCGATCTCTGTTCGCGGGGATGATGTGGACCCGACTGGAACAATGAACAGTGCGGAACTCAAAGCCCGCATAGAACGGGAACTCCCGGTCCTTGAGTCGGAAGTCGAGACCCTTACGGCAAGGCGCTCGAAACTCGAAACCCGTACTAAGGATCTCGAACAGAAAATCGGAGAGATCTCACCGTTTGCCAATGTTCCTGTCGACCTTGACCTGTTGTCCGGGTATACCCGGGTATCGGTTCTTGCAGGATATGTTTCCCGTGAAGTGACATTAACGTGTCCAGCCGAAGTGTATTTTGCACCCGGTAAAGAGAAGAGTTTCATCGTTGCCGTTGTCCCGGCCGGTCAGCGCAGCGAGGCCGAACGCTCATTGCAGGAAGCCTCGTTCCAGTCTGTTACCGTTCCTGCCGTGTCGGGTTCAGCAAAAGCACGCATCGAAGAGTATACAAAAGAGATTTCTGCACTGGCTGAAGAAATTGCAGGAATCAACCGGTCTCTTGAGGATGTCAGGCAGAAACACGCCGGCTTTTTGGTTGCCTGTGAAGAACTGTTGAAGACGGAAGTGGACCGTGCGGAAGCACCGCTCCGGTTTGCGACCACGAAACAGACCTTCGTGGCAGAAGGATGGGTACCTTCAAGCCATGTACAGGAAATCAGCGAAGCGCTCACCAAAGCAGCAAACGGTAAAATATACGTGACCGTTCTGCCCACGGATTTAGAGCACGACGAGGTCCCGGTCGAATATAACAACCCGTCGTTTGCAAAACCGGCACAGATGCTCATGGACATTTACTCCCGGCCAAAATACACGGAAGTTGACCCGACCCTGATGCTTGCCATCGTGTTCCCGATCTTCTTCGGGTTCATCCTTGGCGATGTGGGATACGGTCTGATTCTTCTGGCAATGTGTTTTGGGCTCCGGAAGTTCCTCAAAGGCGAGGAAGGCGCACAGTTCTTAACCGTGCTCCGGAACGCCAGTATCTCCAGTATCATTTTCGGATTGCTGTTCAGTGAATTCCTTGGATTTTCACTCCCGTGGAGTCCGATCATCTTCAGCAGGCACCTGCTGATTGGTGCAACCGAACCTGGGGGCCACGGCCCGGCAATCGCAGAACTCATGATACTGACCGTCTGGATCGGACTCTTACACATCACGCTTGGGCGTGCACTCGGCATGTACAACCATGCAAAGCAGGACCACGGCGATCACCGGATTAAAGCCGTCATGGCCAACTTCGGATGGCTTGCCGTCATGTGGGGCCTTGTCATTGCAATTTGGTCAAACGTCGCAATGCCGCTGATGCCCGACCTGACCGTTCTTCCCTCGGTAGCACCCGGGGTTGGTCTCGGGACCGTTATCGGGGCAATTCTCATTGTTCTGGGTGTTCTTTTCATCGCAAGGGACTCTGTCCTTGAGGTGGTTGAGCTCCCGACGATCATCAGCCACGTGCTCTCGTATGCACGTCTTATGGCAGTCGGGCTCTCATCTGTCGCCATCGCGATGGTCGTCAACTACATGGCCATCGGGATGTTCATAAAACCCCAGCTTGCAAATCTCACAATCGCTGGAATTTTCATTATCCTTGTCGGTGTCGTTATATTCATCCTTGGGCATGCGCTCAACACGGCACTGGGGATACTGGGTGGAGGTCTCCACTCAATTCGTTTGCACTATGTTGAATTCTTCACCAAGTTCTACAAAGGTGGAGGCAAGAAGTATATTCCATTTGGAATGAAACGAAGATTTACGGAGGATTAAATTATGGCAGCAGAAGTAGTAGCAGTAGCAGCAACAGATCTCGCATCAATTCAGGCATCGCAGATGGGAATGAAGGCAATCGGCGCAGGTCTTGCCGTCGGTCTTACCGGCGTCGGAACCGGTGTTGCTGAAATGGGTATCGGTGCAGCCGCAGTCGGTGCAATCGCCGAGAACAAGGACTTCTTCGGTCTCGGTCTTCTCTTCACCGTTATCCCTGAAACAATCGTCATCTTCGGTCTCGTCGTCGGTCTCCTGCTTTTGTTCTAATCACGGAGCAGACAATGGGACTGGAAGCAGTAGTCGAAGAAATCAGGGAAAAAGGCAGATCGGAAGCAGCAGCGATACGTGCCGCGTCAAAACAGGACGTGGATTCAGTTATCGCAGCTGCAAACAAGCGCGTCGAAGAGATCAAGATGAGTGTGGAGGCAGAATCACAGAAACAGACTGCCCACCTCGTCGACCAGGATGTTTCGGCAGCAAACCTGCTTGTCAAGCGCGAACTGCTTAACACGCAGAAAGCGCTCCTTGACAGGGTCTACGAAGCCACCCGCTCTGAGATAGCAGCCCTCCCTGAAAGCTTCCATCGTGAAGCCATCAAGAAGCTCCTCACCGAGGCAAAAAAGGAGATCCCGAAAGGAAAAGTCTCCTGCAATGCCCGGGACATCCCCGTTCTTAAGGCACTCCTTGCAGAAAGCCCTGAATTATCAGGGTTTACGCTCGGGGAAGCAGCCAACATTGACGGAGGTATCCTGATTGACGGTGAAGGAGACGAGCTGCAGATTGATTACAGCTACCGCACATTCCTTGCAAAGGTATGGGAATCCGGGTTGAAAGATGCGTCTGATATCCTGTTCGGATAAGGAGGTATACGTATGGTAGGGGTCTCAGCACCGTACATCTACGTATGTACCAGGATGCGGATGAGAAAGGCAAAACTTCTCCCACGGGACGAATACATGCGGATGCTCAACATGAGCCTCCCCGAAATCACCCGCATTATCGAAGAAACCGAATATAAACAGGAAATTGACGAACTCGGGACTACCTTTAATGGAATCGACCTCATTGAGGTTGCGTTAAGCTGGAATCTTGCAAAAGAATACCAGAAAATCCAGGACATTACGCCGGGAACCTTAAAACAGTTCACCCAGGCGTATCTCCGCCGATGGGATATCCAGAACGTGCTCACCATCCTGCGGGGCCGTATGCAGGGCGAAAAGACCGGGAAGATCAAGGAAATCCTTATCCCGGCCGGTAGTCTTGACAAGGTCCAGCTTGACCGGCTGCTTGCCGGTGAGAACAACGACCGGATCATCGAACTCTTAAAAGACCACCGGATGTATCCGGTGCTTGCACGGGAATACCCGATTGCAAAAGAGTCCGGTTCATTCTCACGGATGGAAAACGAGTTGTACAAGGATCTTTATGCTGAAATCCTCACGGATGCAAAAGGCGGCATAAAAGGCGGCGGAGCATTCCTCGCCTACATCCAGCTGGAGATAGATATCAAGAACGTCAAGACGCTCTTCAGGCTGCGGGCCGACACCATCCAGGAGGATGCCCGCGACCTGTTCATTGCCGGTGGATCCTTATCCGCAACCGATTTTGCAAACCTGAATGCAATCAGGGAGCAGAACGAGTTTGTCGACCAGCTCAAGGCGAATGTCCGGAACGATTCCCTGCACACGCTTCTCGAGGAGCTTAAAGGGCAGAAAGCGATGCATGACATCGAAGCCCGGCTGACCTGCGTGCAGCTTGAACAGATGGAGCGGATGAGCAAACGCAATCCCTTCTCCATTCACCCGATCCTTGTCTACTTGGAGAAGAAGAAGTACGAAGTGTTCAACCTGCGTGCACTTGCACGGGGAAAAGAGTCAAAACTCCCCTCGGAAAGAATTACGGATTACCTGGTGATGTGAAATGGAGATAGCAGTAATCGGCAACAGCGAGTTCATTCTCGGGTTCAGGCTTGCCGGCATACGCAAGACCTATGCGGCAGACTCCGACGAAAAACTCAATGCGCATATCACCAGTGTGCTGCAGGATTCGGATGTTGGCATCCTTGTCTTAAACAGCCGCGACATGGAGAAAGTTCCCCGTAAGCTTCGCATTACCCTTGAAAATTCCGTCAAGCCGACGGTAATTGCCATTGGTGGCGAAGAAGAAGGAGGGCTCTCGATGCGGGAGAGAATCAAGAGATCGGTGGGTGTTGATCTGTGGAAGTAAAAGGAAAACAAGCAAACGAAAAACAAGGGGTTCTCAAAAGAATCGCCGGCCCTGTCGTTACGGCAGTCAACCTTGACGCCCACATGTACGATGTGGTGAAGGTCGGCAAAGAAGCGCTGATGGGAGAAGTCATCAAGATCCAGGGTGAGAATGTCATCATCCAGGTATACGAGGATACCTCCGGTATCAGGCCCGGCGAACCGGTTACAAACACCGGGCTCTCGCTTGCGGTCGAACTCGGACCTGGTCTCCTGACCAGTATCTACGATGGAATCCAGCGTCCCCTCGAAGTCCTCGTGGACAAGATGGGCAACTTCATCGAGCGTGGTGTAACAGCACCCGGGCTCTCCCATGAAAAGAAGTGGACATTCAAGCCGCTCGTTAAAGCAGGCGACTCCATCAAGCCCGGAGCAATCCTTGGCGAAGTGCAGGAAACCAACATCGTCCACAAGGTCATGCTCCCCCCGAATGCAAAACCGGGTGTCGTCAAGACTATCAAGAGCGGTGACTTTACCGTAGACGAAATCATCTGTATTCTCGAAGACGGTCGCGAATACCCGATGATCCAGCGCTGGCCGGTCCGTGTCCCGCGACCGGTCACCGAGAAGATGAACCCGACGATCCCGCTGATCACCGGTCAGCGTATCCTCGATGGTCTCTTCCCGATTGCAAAGGGCGGCACTGCTGCAATTCCCGGCCCGTTCGGGAGTGGCAAAACCGTTACCCAGCAGCAGCTGGCCAAGTGGTCGGATGCCGAGATCGTGGTCTACATCGGCTGCGGTGAACGCGGCAACGAGATGACGGAAGTTCTTACCGAATTCCCCCACCTCGAAGACCCGAAGACCGGAAAGCCCCTCATGGAACGGACCGTGCTCATTGCAAACACGTCCAACATGCCGGTCGCTGCCCGTGAAGCATCGGTTTACACCGGTATCACGATTGCGGAATACTTCCGTGACATGGGCTATGATGTCTCCTTAATGGCAGACTCGACCTCCCGCTGGGCAGAAGCAATGCGTGAAATTTCATCGCGTCTTGAAGAGATGCCGGGTGAAGAAGGTTATCCTGCATACCTTGCAGCACGACTCTCGGAGTTCTATGAGCGTGCCGGGCTTGTCATGTCCCTTAACGGGGCCCGTGGCTCGGTCTCGGTTATCGGTGCAGTTTCCCCGCCTGGTGGAGACTTCTCAGAACCCGTCACTCAGAACACCCTGCGTATCGTCAAGGTTTTCTGGGCACTCGACGCCAAGCTCTCCCAGCGCCGGCACTTCCCGGCCATCAACTGGCTCAACTCTTACTCACTCTATCTCGAGGCACTCCAGGACTACTACGACAAGGAAGTCTCACCCGACTGGACCAAGATCCGGTCATGGGCAATGGAAGTACTCCAGAAAGAAGCCGAGCTGCAGGAAATTGTCCAGCTGGTCGGTTCCGACGCTCTCCCCGAATCAGAACAGGTGACCATCGAAGTTGCCCGTATGATTCGTGAGATCTTCCTCCAGCAGAACGCGTACGACTCCGTTGACACGTTCTGTGATATGAAGAAACAGTACGACATGATGAAGGCGATCAAGCTCTTCGCTGACCTTGCAAACGCTGCACAGGTCGCAGGTGTTACCCCGGCGCAGATCAACACGATCAAGTCCAAGAACGAGCTGCCCCAGATCAAGTTCATCAAGGACTACAAGCCCGAGCTTACCAAGATCGAGAAAGAGATGGATGCAGAAATCAATGCACTGAGGTCGGCAGCATGAAGGAATACAGGACGATCAACAAAATTGCCGGTCCGCTTGTCTTTGTAGAAAAGACCGAGCCGATTGCCTACGGCGAACTGGTGAACATCATCCTCTCCGATGGCACCACCAAACGCGGCCAGGTGCTTGATACAAGCGATGAACTGGTCGTTGTCCAGATCTTCGAGACAACTGCCGGTATCGGCAAGGACAGCGGAGTCCGGTTCACCGGTGAGACTATCAAGATGCCGGTCGGCAGAGAAATGCTTGGCCGTATCCTCTCCGGTGGCGGTAAGCCGATTGACGGTGGCCCGGAAATTGTTCCGGAGAAGCGCCTCGACATCAACGGTGCTGCTATCAACCCGTATGCCCGGGGCATGCCGGCTGATTTCATTCAGACCGGTATCTCGACCATCGACGGGACCAACACCCTTGTCCGTGGGCAGAAGCTCCCCATCTTCTCGGGTGCAGGTCTCCCGCACAATAACGTTGCGCTCCAGATCGCACGACAGGCAAAAGTGCCCGGTTCAACCGAGGGTTTTGCTGTCGTATTCGCTGCAATGGGTATCACTAAGGAAGAAGCCAACTACTTCATGGCTGACTTCGAACGCACCGGTGCACTCGAACGAGCGGTAGTTTTCCTCAACCTTGCAGATGACCCCGCAGTCGAGCGTATCATCACCCCGCGTCTCGCCCTGACAACCGCAGAATACCTTGCCTTCGAGCTCGGTATGCATGTGCTGGTTATCCTCACGGATATGACCAACTATTGTGAAGCGCTCCGTCAGATCGGTGCAGCCCGTGAAGAAGTGCCCGGTCGCCGTGGCTACCCGGGATACATGTACACGGATCTCGCCAATATCTACGAGCGTGCCGGTATGATCAAGGGCCAGAAAGGCTCGGTCACCCAGATTCCGATCTTGACCATGCCCGGTGACGATATCACCCACCCGATTCCTGACCTGACCGGTTACATTACCGAAGGCCAGATCGTGGTCAACCGTGAACTGCACCGCAAGGGTATCTATCCCCCTATCAACGTGCTGCCCTCATTGTCACGTCTGATGAACCTCGGTATCGGCCCGGGTAAGACCCGTGACGACCACAAGAAGGTCTCCGACCAGATGTATGCCGGGTACGCAGAAGGCAACGATCTTCGCGGACTTGTCGCAATCGTCGGTAAGGATGCACTCTCCGAGCGTGACCGCGGGTTCCTTGAATTTGCCGATCTCTTCGAGAACCGGTTCGTCCGCCAGGGATATGACGAGGACCGGACCATTGAGGACACCCTGAATGTCGGCTGGGAACTCCTCGCGAACCTGCCGGTCGAACAGCTTGTCCGTATCGACCGCGAATTAATCAACAAGTACCACCCGAAATTCCGCACTGGTGCAAAGAAGGAGTAAGGAGTCCATGGCGCTGCGCGATATCAAGCCAACCCGGTCCGAACTGATCGACTTAAAGAGGAAGATCAAGCTCTCGGAACGCGGCTATAAAATCCTCAAGATGAAGCGCGATGGACTGATCCTTGAATTTTTCAAGGTACTGGCCGATGCAAAGGACAGCAGGGGCGACCTGTTGAACAAGTATGAACGGGCAGTCGAGATGATGGCTCTTGCAAATACGGTCGAAGGTGCGATCGGTGTGAAATCAGCAGCATTCTCCGTCAAGGAAGTGCCGCAGATCTCCCTCAAGAGCAAGAACATCATGGGCGTTGTCGTGCCCGAGATCGAATCTTCAAAAGTAAGAAAAAGCGTCGTCGACCGTGGTTACGGGGTGCTCGGCACCTCAACCGTCATCGATGAGACTGCCTCCTCCTTTGAAGAGCTGGTCGAAGCAATCATCGAAAGCGCCGAGATCGAGACGACCATGAAGCGTCTCCTCGATGAGATCGAAAAGACCAAGCGCCGGGTCAATGCTCTCGAGTTCAAGGTCATTCCGGAACTCACCGAAGCCCGGGATTTCATCAAGATGCGTCTTGATGAGATGGAACGTGAAGAACTCTTCCGGATGAAAAAGATTAAGGCTCGGAGCACTGCATAAACGTGCAGGATGATCTGGATGCCGATTGGAACCATTCGGGAACTGGGATGCGAGGGAAAGACGGTTCTTCTCCGTCTTGACCTCAACTCCCCCATCGACCCCTCTTCTCACCTGATTCTTGATGACAAACGTTTCCGCGAGCACCTGCCAACGATACGGGCTCTTTCTGACAGCCGGGTGGTCATCATTACCCACCAGAGCCGGCCCGGTAAAAAGGATTTTACCACGCTTGAAGCCCATGCCGAAAAGCTCGAGCAGCTGCTCGGAAAACATGTCCAATACGTCGACAGTATCTTTAACCGCCATGCACGCGAAGCGGTAAATGCTCTCAAGACCGGTGAGGTGCTGATGCTTGAGAATGTCCGGTTCAATGCAGAAGAGAACCTGACGTTAAAACCAGATGAAGCAAAAAAGACCCATCTCGTCAGAAAGCTGGCGGCAATGGGAGATGTGTTTGTCAACGATGCGTTCGGGACGGCACACCGCTCCCAGCCCACCGTTGTCGGCCTGCCGCTTGTTTTGCGATCCGCCGGGGGACTTCTCATGGAAAAGGAGGTCACGAACCTCTCGAAAGTTTTTTCGGGGGCTCCCCGTCCGGTCTGCATGGTCCTTGGCGGAACCAAGGTCGATGATTCGATCGATGTCGCCCGGCACGTTCTTGAAAATGGCATCGCCGACCAGGTTGTTGTCATCGGCGTTGTTGCAAACGTCTTCCTCATCGCAGCCGGGTTCAATATCGGCAAACCCTCCACGCAGCTGATTGCCCAGCTGAAGTACGAGCCGGAAATCCAGAAGGCAAAAAAGATTCTTGCTCTCTATAAAGACCGTGTCGTCATGCCGGAGTCCGTTGCCGTGAGGCAGGACAATCATCGTGCGGAATACCCCGTCGACCGGGTACCGGATGATGCGCCGGTGCTGGACCTCGGTATGGACGCGACCGTAACCCTCGTACAGACCATCAAAAAAGCTGGAACTGTTGTCTTCAACGGACCTGCAGGCGTCTTTGAGGATGCGGATTTTGCGACCGGAACCTACGAGCTGCTCCGGGCCGCTTCCCAGGTCGAGTTCTCGGTTGTCGGAGGCGGTCATACGGCAGCCGTGATCGAAAAGCTCGGCCTTGAGAACGATTTCACCCATATCTCAACGGGTGGCGGAGCCTGCATCGAATTTTTAACCGGCAAAAAACTCCCTGCAATTATTGCTCTCGAAGAATCAAAAAAGATATTCGGATAAAAAATCCGACACTCTAATTCTTTTTTAGGAATGTATCAACCATAAAGGAGGGGACCGGCCGGGAATACCGGGTATGAGATGAGGGTGACGGGACAGGATCTGTCGGGGTCGGAGGAACATAATTCTCAGTCATAAGGATGGGCTGGACCACTCTTTTTGCTGCATCTCTCTGCCGTCGCATTGTGCTCATGACGGCAAAGGAGAAGACCAGCGCTGTGAACATGAACAGGCAGACTGCAAACAGGGTAGTGATACCGAGGATGAGCCCGAACCTGGTCTCCTGGAGGATCGCCCAGCCCCCGATCAGGAAGAGGACCCAGAATATGATGACGGCAATCCGGGTCGACTCGATCGGGCTTGCGAGACTGCGTTCCCGCATTGACTCGTCCCCCGTCGGGAACTGGTCGATCATTTTTCCGAGAGCGATAAGGGCGATACTGCATCCAACGGCGAACACGCCGATGATCGGAAGGAGAAGAAGGAGGATTTCGTTCATTAGTTCACCTCGTGACAATCTCCTATGGATGCCCGCGCTATAAAAAGTATTCTATAAGTAATGTTTATGGAATACAATTTTGATAAATGAAATACGTATGGATTATTTGGGAAAATTAACAGCCTATTTATAGTAATTTGGCCAAAATTATAGAGAATGGCAGAGAAGGGACCAGCGAGCCGGGGGGAACGTGTTGCAATCTCCTATAAAATGCCTCCCAATATCTACGAAAAGGTCAATAGGCTCGTGTACGAGGAAAAGAAGTTCTCAACGGTCTCTGACTGCATCACGCAAGCTTTATTATCCTTCGTCGATAATCACCACGATATGGGACAGTTCAAAGAGCTGTTCAAGGATTATATGTCATCAGATGAGGGAAGGGAACTTATGAAAAACATGATGAAAGAAGTGCTCCTGGACGTATTGTCCACCCAAAAAATCGATCAAAAAGATCCTAAAAGAAATCCATAGGAAATATTATTCTCCCCTCCCTTATATTAATCCCTAGCATAGCGCATTCTTTTTCAGGACTATCGGTCGACTGTATGCAGATTCGTATCATCGCTGTTGGAAAGATCAAGGAACGATTCCTTCAGGACGGGATTACAGAATATGAAAAGCGGCTTCGTCCCTATGTCAGACTTCAGGTAATCGAAATCCCTGAAGAAAAGAGGCCGGTCTCTGCATCGCCATCCGTAGAAACGGCTGCCATGGAAAAAGAAGGCCAGCGGATTCTTGCTGCTGTCCCGGACGGTTCCTATGTCATCGCGCTCGATGTAAAGGGCGAGAGCTGGTCAAGTGAAAATCTTGCCCGGCATCTCGAAACATGGGAGCTGGCCGGAACAAACAATCTCACGATCATCATTGGCGGGGATCTCGGCCTGTGCAATAATGTACTTGGAAAATGCCGGCTGCGGCTTTCCCTGTCTCCGATGACCTTTACCCACCCGATGGCACGGCTTATTCTTATTGAACAGCTCTACCGGGCATGCCGGATCCGAAGCGGGGAACCGTACCACAAGTAGTTCAAGACCCGGGTTTGTAGAGCCCGAAATTCTGAGGGGGTCTTCGATACACACCTATATCTGTCCCTTTGCCGGACATATCATTCATGACAAAGAAAGAGCACACGACAAAAGTCGTCGATGAAAAGTCGGGACTTATGGAATGCCTTGTCTGCGGTGAGAAGTACCATACCACGATGAAGCCCGGCCCTGACGGGAAGTATCTTCCGGAAAACTGGGTCTGCGTCAACAAGTGCCGGTTGATCCACCACGATGAGGAAAAGCCCCACAAAAAATAACCCGTTTTAACCGGGACCTGATTACTCCGTACAGGTTCAGCTTTCCGGGAAACTCCGGTCGATGCCTTTTTTTATACCGGGTAATGAATTAGTCATAGGAACTCCCGTGGCGATCGAAATCCTGTCCTACTACCATAGTATCCTCAACCCCCTCTTAAAGCTCATAATTTTTATCCTGTTTGCCATCGGAACCTGGTATTATTACCGGGCCTGGAAAAAGTACGGGGGGAACATAAAGAAAATCGCCTTTGCCCTCATGTGTGGTGGATTTGCGGGCTGCATTGGTGCCGGAGCCCGGTTTCTCGGGGATTTTTTCATCGAATTAAAGTGGATGGAGAGCACCGGGGCCATCATCTTTGCGCTCGTCAGCGTTTTTGTCGCCTGCCTCGTCTACAGGAACCTAACCGAGATTGCAGAAGCCTTCGGGCTTATGGAGGAACAATAAATGGACGCCCTCCTCAATTACGATACCAGTCCGCTCAACCCGGCGCTGAAGTTCATTGTTCCGGTCATTTTCTTCGTGGTGCTGGGAATATATGTCTCCACGCGCCGGTATTATTCGGATAAGATCCGGACATTTGTCGATATCCTGCTCATGTTTGCGGTCTGTGCAGTCATTGCAGGGATTCTCCGGTATTTCGGTGACGGGATAATCTTCGGTTTTACAACCGATTACTCCCTGAAATGGTTCCAGAGTCTTGCATATATCGCTGTTGCGGTCTTTTTCATCCTTGGCGGTTATACGCTGCTGCACTTGTCCGAAGGGGAAAACCGATGACAGATTATTCCGACCAGATCCTGGGCATTCTTGAACCAAAGATCGGGCATGCCCTGGCCCGGTCCGCACTCAGGATAAAGTGCAAAAAGCTCGGGATTTCCCCGGAAAACATCGCCCCTGAGACTATCCCCGTCCTTGCAGATGACCTGTATGAACCCCTCATGATCTTTGCGGGTGAGGAGTTTGCACAATCTCTTATTGACCAGATCAAAGCCCTTCAGATTTAAGGGACACCATCATCCCCCTCCGGTATCATCCTTGCGTGGCGCCGGCGTGCCCTGCCGTGTTTTTCAGGATATGTTTACTTCTGCAAAACGGGAATAGATTTTCGGGACGTCCAGTTCGAACCGGGCACCTTTTCCCGGCTCTCCCGTTTCATGTATCCCGATACCGGTAATTGCGAGAATCTCCCGGGCAAGGAAGAGACCAAGACCGGTATTCTGCCCGTATCCGCGTTCGAATATTTTCTCTTTATCAGTTTGGAAAATCCCGGCCCCGTCATCTTCCCACTGGAGTGTCAGCCCGCTTCTCGTGTTATGGCAGGAGACGCGGATCTCCCGGATGGTTCCACCATGCCGGAGTGAGTTATCGAGAAGAATTAAAAATACCTGTTCGAGCATCGGGTCGGCAAAGATTTCGACTCTTTTAAGATCCTCGTAAAACCGGACTTCCGGGGGGACCTGGTTTACCGGCAGGATTCGTGAAATCTCCTGCCAGCGGGATGCATTGCTCCCGAGATTCTGGTAGATGCGGCTGAACTCTATCTGCGACTTGATAGCCGTGCTAGCATCTTTGATTTTATCAAGATAGCCGGTTATATCCGGTGAATCTGTCCTGCGCCGGATCAATACAAGATTCGAATCAATGATCGTAGTCTTGTTCTGGATATCGTGACGGGAGATGTCGGCAAGAAGGCTGATCTTTTTGTTCGCCATACGCAACCCCTCTTCTGCCATCGTGCAGGAGGTAATGTCAAGGGCAGTAAGGGTAGTACCATCGGACGGATTATCCGGGTTGAGCGGTGTTGAACTCAGGACGACTGCAATAATTGAACCGTCTTTCTTCCGCCACCGGGTTTCCAGTGTCCCGGGGTTTTTTTCCCATTCTTCCTTACGATATTCAACATTCGCGGATTCATATTCATCTATATCCGCCCAGATTGTGCTGATGTTTTTTCCGGCCAGTTCCGTTTCTGAATACCCGGTCATCTCGCAGAACCGGGCATTTGCCTCTCCTATGCGGTGATCCCGGATTACAGCAATCCCGGTTGGCGTGGTTCGGAGAATGCCGCTCAACCGCTCCTGGCTTTTCCGGAGAGCCTGTTCCTGCCCGCTGAGTTGCTCATACTGCTGCCGGAGTTCCTCTTCAGTAGCGGTAAGTTCCTCGTACGCGACCTTCAGGCGGGTTTCTGCACTCTTCCTCTCGGTGATATCGGTTCCCTGTGCAATCGTTGCGACCAGTGTTTTCCCGTCAGGTGCATAGATATTTGCCGAGTTCCAGATCACGGTCCTTGTACCCCCGTCGGCAGCCCGGATCGGAATTTCAACGAACTCCAGTTTTTTTCCAAACAGGGCAGTACAGACATGATCGAGTGAGTTCGACCTGCTTTCCTGCGGGAAGAGGATGTCGAAATCCTTTCCCATTACCTCTGCTTCAGTTAACCCGGTCAGCTTCTCGAAGGCCCGGTTGAACCGGGTAATCTTCGAATCGACATCCCAGGTCACAATCGGGTTGCCTGCATAGGTGATGAGACTGGTGAGGTATATGTTGGTCTCCTTCGTGCTCTCTTCGGCCTTCCGCTTGCCGACAGCCTGCTGGACCATATGCGCCAGTTCTGCAAAAAGCGCTTCGGGATCGCCGCCTTTCTGGAGGTAGAAATCAGCACCGTTATTGAGGGCGTTGATAACAATCTCTTCCCTCCCGCGCCCGGTAAAGAGAATGAAGGGGATGGTGTTCCCTTGTGACCGGAGCATCTTCAGGATGCTGATACCATCCATTTCTGCCATCTGGTAATCGCAGATAACAGCATCGTATTTTGTTCTCCCCAGCTCCTCAAGACCCCTGGCGGACGAGGACACCGTATCGACGACAAACTCCCCTTCAGCCTCAAGGAACTCCTTGCAGATTTCCAGAAGGTCGGGCTCATCATCAATATAGAGAATATGGAGCATTACAGAACGTATTCTTGCGGGATGTGTTAATACATTTACCTTTTGAAACGGGGGATCCGACCCGTGGAATATCGCCATGAACCGGGAGAATATTGGATTACCTTAAAAACAGGTCGGATGTGAATTGCCTGCCAATCCGGGAGCAGGTCCCCATCGGCCGGCGGATTTTCCACAATAAGAATCCGATAGCGAATGTAGTCCTGTTCGCATACCTTTTTAGAAATTCCACTCTTATATCCGGAGACGCATCTGATCCAAAAGAGGTTGTTCCGGTCATGACTGGTGCAGCCAAGATGTCATCGCTCTTTTGTCGGACGAAGGAATCCATCCGCAACTGTTCTGGGGAAATCGTATCCGGTATTTCGGATGGCGTTGTCGTGATTTTCGGGCTTGTAGCCGGTATGGTTGCGGGGGCCCGGTCAGGGGATGTAATTCTCCTTGCCGGTGCAATTACTGCTGTGGCTGCAATCGCGGGTGCCCTGGTCGGCCTGATGCTCAGCTGATATACTGACGGGAAAACCTCCCCATTTTTAATACCGGGCCAGTGCCCTGCAATGGCTGAATTCTCTGCCCGGTGTCCACGGTTTTGTATTCTGACTACGGGAACCCGTGTTTTATCGATTAATTATTTATAATCGGATTACATTATAATAATGAAATGTCCCAGTCAATCGTTCCATGGACGTTCGATGTGACGCGGGTTCGATCCGCTGATGGTAAGCGGACGCTTTTCTGCATTCGTTAATTCCGGGAATTTTCCAGTAACCCGGCAGAAATTTTGTATCGGTTTGTGAAATTTACGTGAATCTGAGGTGAATTATGGATTTGAGTCTTGAGAAACCCGATGTTGAGTGGTATAAATCAGTTCCCCGGAAAGGTGGCGTTTATGATCTGGTGTATGCGGCTGCATCCGGGAAGGATACCGCAGAACGCCTGCGGGCGGTTGCTGCGCTGGGGAAAAGCGAGGATCCAAGAGCAGTCTGCCCGTTAACGGACCTGCTGTCCGATACGGACCCGGAAATCAGGTTATCGGCTACCGCAGCCCTTGCCCTCCTGAAGAGCGGTCGGCCGGTGGATGCCCTGATTGGCAGGCTTCGGGACCGGGATGAGGAAGCTGCGATCCGAAAAAAAGCGGTAACCGCTTTGGCAGCGATCCGGAGTACCGGTGCCATACGGGGCCTCAAGGAGTTTGTCGCGGATGAAGGGGAAGACCTGGCTCTCCGGTCCTATGCGGGCGAACTGCTGATGGGTGTCGGAAACTGGTAGGCTGCCCGTTCGTTTTCGCTCAAATCCTGGCAGGGGGGTACCCCCCTGCCCCCCCTCAACCTCAGCACAAGGGAGGGGGGTACCCCCTCCCCCCTATCGATTTTCCGCAGGTTTTTTTAGAGGGTTTACGACAGAGTCATCCTTTCAGCCACGGGTCCGGGCTGTTGTCTGACAGGGGGGTACCCCACCCCTCCTGCTGAGGGACCCACCCCCCTCCCCCCCCTGCCCAAAAAAAAGAGGAGGGGGGAGGGGGGGTACCCTCCCCCACCTCAAAAATGAGTAACGTACGTTTTTGCGCAGCCGTGATCGCATCGCTTCGCGTGGAGATATCACCGGAGTTCTTCTCCTTACCCTCCTTCTCACAAATGAGTCGGGGGGGGATACCCACCCCTCGTACTGAGGGAGGGGTAGCTACCCTCCCCCCCACCCATGGGACCCCCCTCCCCCCCCTGCTCAGAAAAAAGAGGAGGGGGGGAGGGGGGTACCCCCCCTTTGGATTGGTGCTGATCCGGGATCCTGGTGGGAGTGGCCCGGCCCGCAGGATTGCCCGATGTCGCATTGAAAAGAGCGAAAAGGGGAGATTTTTGGGAAAATGTTTCAACGTTTCCATGCGAACATTCTTCAGAGTGTTAACCCGCGGGGAATAGCATGAGCTTTTGCATTACGACGAAACGGCTTCTTCTTGAGGATCTGACCCTGCAGGACCTTGCCGGTATCCAGCGAACCGCCCGCGATACCACGGTGATGCGGTATGTGCTCATCTGGCTTGAGAATGACGAGCAGGTCACTGCATTTCTCCGGCATGCAATCGAGGAATCGCAGCGGGAAGACCGGATGGATTACATGGTTGCAATCCGGATTAAGGAGACGCGGGAATTTGCCGGCATGACCTTCATCGATATCGATCCCGATCAGAAAACCACGGCGGAAGTCGGGTACATCCTGCTGCCGGAATTCTGGAAATGCGGGTATGCTTCGGAAATTCTCGATGCCCTGCTGGCATTCGGGTTTAAGGATCTGAACCTGCACCGGGTCTATGGGAAATGCGACGAGCTCAACCTTGCGTCGGCCCATGTGATGGAAAAATGCGGGTTGCAGTACGAAGGCACGCTCCGGGAACATGTCTGGTTGCGGGACCACTGGCGGTCAACCCGGTATTACGGGATGCTGGCCGGGGAATACGAGTCTGAAAAAAGGGCACAGCCAGGTAAACCGGAATAATCATCCGGAGCAATGAGGTCTTATGATAATCAGGACTGCCGTATCGTGATCCCAAACGATCTCCCTCATTGTCAGATCAGCCCTGAGTTCACTCCCATCGGGACGGATCATATCCACGTCCGGAATCCGGACTTGTGCTCCCATTGCCGCCTGCGACATCCGCTCCCTTACTATCTGCTGGCTGGCAGGATGGATCAGGCCGTTAAACGCCCTGCCCACGGGATTGTCTGTATCATCTGCTGCAAATAAACGGAGAAACACAAGATTTGCATACTGAATTGTATCGTCACGACAAACAATTATCCCCTCTGGTGACCACTCAACAAGAATCCGGTAATTTTCTTCGCTTCTTCTGAGTCTCTCCGCATTCGTCCGGTAGTTTTCGATCAGGAATGCTGATGCAATAAGCATCAGATAGAAAAACACACGGTTCAGGATTGCATAGAGCAGCGATATATCCTGAGAAGAGAAGAAAAAACTCGCAGATATCAGGGTAATGATAATGCCGGTAATGACAAGGGTTCCATATCGCCACTCAAGATAAAGGGTCAGGAACAGCGGTATGAAGTACAGGATCCAGATCGCAAGACCAAGCGGGGTGAGAATATCGCAGAGGAAGATTAATGCAATGAGGATAATGATCTCGCTTGTGATACGTAGATTATTCTCACCGGCACGAGGATTACCGGCCCCATCTCCAGGGCTATTGCCCGTGTTCATAATGCGAATATCCACGGTTATCCAATATAAATATTTATACATGAAAATAATCCCGGCCTTCATACCTTCTGGTGAACAGCTGATGACCAGCACCTACTCCCATTACCTCTCGTAAGACCGGGAGAGATCCGTGAATTATCACATGTCCGGATTTACAGAACCAGCTTTTTTGTATCCGTAAATTTTGTATGAAGGGAGAAATCATCTTCCATGCAAGTTAAATATTAAAACTCCTCACCACTGTAATGAGGATATGTACTGCAATAATTGCAGATCCTGTCATAAAAGGGACGTCACCTATGGCAACCGGGAGTGTCATACCGACAATAAAAAAACAGATCCGGCCTGCGCTTCTCCTCCTCATCCTGTTCACGGTTATCACGGGAATACTCTATCCCCTCCTTATCACCGGTATTGCCCAGCTGGTATTTCCTTCCCAGGCAAACGGGGATCTCATCATTCATGATGGGAAGGTTGTGGGATCTGCCCACATCGGCCAGCCGTTTACCTCACCGGAATATTTCTGGGGCCGGCCTTCGGCAACAAGTCCGGTGCCGTATAATGCTGCGCTCTCGTCCGGTTCGAATCTCGGGCCCTCAAGCCCGGTGCTTGCCGATGCTGTCAAGTCCCGTATTGCCGCGTTGCATGCTGTCGATCCCACCAATACGCTTCCGATTCCGGTGGACCTCGTTACCTCTTCAGGAAGCGGGCTTGATCCGGATATCAGCGTTGCTGCAGCATTCTATCAGGTTCCCCGGGTTGCCCGCGAGCGGAACCTTGATGAAGAATCCGTGAAAAACCTCGTTGTCACACACACGGAATCCCGGCAATTCGGAATCCTTGGTGAGCCCCGCGTCAATGTTCTCAAACTCAATCTCGCTCTTGATGACCTCATGATTTCCGGGGATCCGGCTCCTCTTTTGCAACCGGTTGTTCTTCCTGTACCTGAGACCCCGTGGCTCCGGGTAAGCGACTGGTTACTCCTCGGAATTTTCATCGGATTTTTCATCCTCACCGTTGTCCCGCTTGGGAGGTTTATGGTCCGAGTAATTAAAGGGGAACCTCATCTGCTCTCATTTGTTTTTGTACCGATAGAGCAGCGTCTCCTCTCCTGGTCGCAGGTTAAGGCTGATGAAGAGATGGATTGGAAAACATTTGCCAGTGCGATGATGATTTTCTCGGTTTTTGCCATCCTCTTTCTCTTCCTTCTCCAGCTGGCCCAGCCCATTCTCCCGCTCAATCCCGCCGGGGTCGGCTCGCCCACATGGGACCTCGCCCTCAATACCGCAGTCAGCTTTGTCACCAATACCAACTGGCAGGCTTATGCCGGGGAGACCGGTGTCAGTTACCTGACCCAGATGGCCGGCTTGTGCGTCCAGAATTTCACATCGGCAGCGACCGGACTTGCCGTCCTCGCCGGGCTTGCGTACGGATTTTCCCGCAAATCCGCGTCCACCCTCGGGAACTTCTGGGTCCTGCTGGTACGCGGCGTCCTCCTCCTTCTGCCGATCAGCATGATCATAGCACTCATCCTCGTCTCGCAGGGAACGGTCCAGACATTCAACGGGCCTGTCACCGTGCCGCTGCTCGACCCGGTGCGAAATTCTGGCGGAACCCTCATCACCACTCAGACAATACCGCTTGGCCCTGCTGCATCCCAGATCGCAATCAAGCAGCTCGGTGTCAACGGGGGTGGGTTCTTCAACACCAACTCCGCTCATCCGTTCGAGAATCCCTCACCATTTGCCAATTTCATCGAGATTGTCGCAATCCTCCTGATCCCGGCAGCGCTCTGCTATTCATTCGGGCGGATGGTCGGGGCCGGCAGAAAAGGGGTCAGCCTCCTCATTACGATGACGATCATCTTCCTGCCGCTGCTCGGAATTGCAATCGGGGCAGAGCTCGCGGGGAATCCTGCATTCCCTGCCTGGGGAATCGACCAGGCGACAACCGAACTCCAGCCGGGCGGTAACATGGAGGGAAAAGAGGTGCGCTTCGGCATTGTCCCGTCAGCCCTTTTCTCAGTTGTAACAACTTCTGCCTCCTGCGGGGCGGTGAACAGCATGCACGATTCGTTTACCCCTCTTGGCGGTTTTGTCCAGCTTTTCATGATGCAGCTTGGGGAAGTTGTCTATGGCGGGATCGGATCCGGTCTGTACGGGATGATTGTTTTTGCAATCATTGCGATGTTCATTGCCGGGCTTATGGTAGGTCGCACGCCGGAATATCTCGGCAAGAAGATTGAACCGTACGAGATGACGATTGCTACGATCATCATTCTTGTTCCCATTATCCTTATCCTCATCTTCACCTCAGCCGCTGTCATGACCGATATCGGCAGGGCCGCGATTCTCAATACCGGTCCACACGGCTTCTCCGAGATTCTGTACGCATTCACATCTGCATCCCAGAACAATGGCAGTGCATTTGCCGGCCTTTCCGCAAACAGCCTGTTCTACAATCTGACAACGGCATTCTGCATGTTCATGGGCCGGTTTGCTCCTGCTGTTCTTGTGCTTGCCCTTGCCGGGTCACTTGCAGCCAAGAAAATCGTGCCGGCCGGCGAGGGAACGCTTTCAGACCACCGCCCGCTTTTCATAGTCTGGCTGGTATTTGTCGTGATCATCATCGGGGCACTTAGTTTCCTGCCGGCCCTTGCCCTTGGCCCCATCGTTGAGCACCTGATGCTGTATGGAGGTACCTGATTATGGCCGCCAGAGGTAAGGATCTGTCCTCCTCCGGGAATGCCCTTGGTATTTACCAACGGGCGGTTATTGATGCCTTTGTTAAGCTCGATCCCCGGCTCATGATTAAGAACCCGGTCATGTTCGTAGTCGAGGCCGGCAGCGCCCTCACTACCATGCTCTGGCTTCAGGCCCTGGCCGGTCACGGTGAGGCACCGGCCGGGTTCATCGGGGCAATTTCTGCATGGCTCTGGTTTACGGTCATCTTTGCCAACTTTGCCGAGGCACTTGCCGAAGGGCGGGGCAAGGCGCAGGCAGAATCGCTGAAGAAGATGCGGCAGGATACTGTTGCAAAGAGGCTGGACCTCGGGTATGTTATCGTCAAAGGATGCGAACCCCTGTTCAAACATATTACCGAAGTCTCCTCATCCCTGTTACAGAAAGGTGATCTCTTCTACGTAAAAGCCGGCGATACGATCCCAGCTGATGGAGAAGTAATCGACGGTATTGCATCGGTGAACGAGAGCGCTATTACAGGAGAGAGCGCCCCGGTTATCCGTGAATCCGGTGGGGACCGGAGCGCCGTTACCGGAGGAACGGCCATACTCTCGGACTGGCTGATTATCCGGGCAAGTGCCAACTCAGGTGAGGGCTTCCTCGATCATATGATCAGCCTTGTTGAGGGGGCAAAACGGCAGAAGACCCCTAACGAGGTGGCACTCAATATCCTTCTCATCGGCCTGACTGCGGTCTTCCTCATCGTTTGCTCGACGCTATGGGCTTTCTCGGTTTACAGCGTTGGGACCGCAGGTGCCGGTGTCCCGGTTACCATCACGGTACTTGTTGCCCTGCTCGTCTGTCTTGCCCCGACAACGATCGGCGGGCTGCTCAGTGCTATTGGCATTGCCGGGATGGACCGGTTGATCCGCCGCAACGTGATCACAACCTCCGGCAGGGCAATCGAAGCGGCGGGAGATGTGGATGTCCTCCTGCTCGATAAGACCGGGACGATTACACTTGGCAACAGACAGGCTGTTGATCTGATCCCGGTCGATGACACAGAAATCAAAGTTCTTGTTGAAGCCGCCCAGCTTGCATCGCTTGCGGACGAGACTCCAGAAGGCCGGAGCATCGTGATCCTTGCAAAAGAGAAGTACGGGCTCCGGGGCAGGACGGTTGGGGCAACAGGATCCGGGATGGCAATGCAGTTCATTCCGTTCACGAGCCAGACGCGGATGAGCGGGGTTGATTTCGGGGAGATCCGGATCCGGAAAGGTGCGGCAGATGTGATGTATGCGTACATCGAATCTGCCGGAAATCCGGTATCGTCTGCTCTGAAAAAAGAGGTCGAATCCATTTCCTGTGCAGGGGGAACCCCGCTTGTGGTTGCAAGGAATGGCAGGGCGATAGGTGTTGTCTACCTCAAGGACATTGTGAAAGGAGGAATGAAGGAGCGTTTTGTCCAGCTCCGGAAGATGGGGATCAAGACTATCATGATCACGGGTGACAACCGTCTTACTGCCGCAACGATCGCTGCTGAGGCCGGTGTGGACGATTTCCTTGCCGAGGCAACACCTGAGAGTAAACTTGCGCTGATCCGGGAATACCAGACCGGTGGGCGCATGGTGGCTATGACCGGCGACGGTACCAACGATGCCCCGGCTCTTGCCCAGGCCGATGTCGCGGTTGCCATGAACACCGGGACACAGCCGGCCCGGGAAGCGGCGAATATGATCGATCTCGACAGCAACCCGACCAAACTGATCGAGATTGTTGAGATAGGAAAGCAACTCCTGATGACCCGGGGTGCACTGACAACCTTCTCAATTGCAAACGATCTTGCAAAATATTTCGTCATTATCCCCGCCGCGTTTGTCAGTACTTATCCGGCCCTCGCGGCCCTGAACATTCTTGGCCTCCACAACGCGATCCTGTCAGCCGTGATTTTCAATGCTCTGATTATTGTCGCCCTGATTCCCATTGCCCTTCACGGTGTCACCTATCGCCCAATGACTGCTGAAGTAGCTCTCAGGAACAATATTATTGTTTATGGCATCGGCGGAATGATCGCCCCGTTCATCGGTATTAAGATTATTGATCTCCTGATGGTATTGCTGAGTGTAGGGTGATGCACCATGCCAGTCCTTCCTGAATGTCGTCCGGATCCCGATACGCTTCTTGCCCGGATAACGAGCGAAGAGCGCCAGAAGCACCGGGGCAAATTAAAGATATTTCTCGGATACATCGCCGGTGTTGGCAAAACTTACGAGATGCTGAAGGCTGCACATCTCCGCAGCACCGAGGGAATCGATGTCCGTGCCGGGTATGTAGAGACTCATGGCAGGGAAGAGACGGAGGCACTGCTTGAAGGGCTGACGCTCATCCCCCGGAAAATGACAGAATACCGGGGTGTGATACTTCCGGAATTTGATCTCGATGCAACCCTGAACTTGCGGCCTGCGCTTGTCCTGGTGGACGAACTCGCCCATACGAACGTTCCCGGCTCCCGGCACCTGAAGCGGTACCAGGATGTCGAAGAGCTGCTGGATGCGGGTATCGATGTGTACACAACCCTGAATGTCCAGCATGTCGAGAGCCTTAACGATGTCGTGGCCCAGATTACTGGTATCGTTGTGCGGGAGACTGTCCCGGATCGCGTGATTGACGAGGCCGCAGAGATCGAGGTTATCGATCTTGCACCCCCGGAACTGCTCCAGCGGTTGAGGGAGGGAAAAGTGTATGTCCCCGACATGGCAGCCCGGGCCATTGAACAGTTCTTCAATGAAGGCAACCTGTACGCGCTTCGTGAACTCACTCTCCGTCGGGCGGCTGAACGGGTTGACGATCAGATGCTCGCGTACATGCAGACACGGTCAATTCCGGGTCCATGGGCTGCGGGAGAACATATTCTCGTCTCTATTGGTCCTGGCCCGTTATCCGAGCGACTGATTCGAACTGCCCGAAGGCAGGCTGATCGTATGGGTGCCCAGTGGACGGCAATTTATGTTGAGACTCCGGCGCACCACAGCCTCAAGAAAGAGGCTAAAGAGCAGTTGGCGCGGACCATGGAACTTGCCGAAAAACTCGGGGCAGCTACGGTTACCCCGTTCGGACTCAACATTGCATCAACCGTGATCCAGTATGCCCGCCATCATAATATCACCCGCATTGTTGTCGGGAAGACCCTCCGCCCACGATGGCAGGAGTTCATATTTGGTTCGGTTGTCGATCAGCTTATCCATGAAAGCGGGACGATTGATGTTTACGTGATCAGCAGTGTTGAGCATATCCCGCAAAGGATCGAGGATCTGGAATACCTGCTTCCGGCAACACCACCGCATGATTACTTTGCGGGCATTTTCCTTGTCGCTGTCGTCACGGCTTCTGGCTGGCTGATCAAATCGTTTATCGCCCCGACAAACCTTGCCATGCTCTATCTCCTCGCAGTCGTTGTCATTGCGTTCCGGAGAGGACTCAGGCCGGCAATCTTTACTGCTGTCATCGGAGTTCTTGCGTTAGATTTCTTCTTCGTCCCGCCCTACCTGACGTTCCGGGTTACTGACTTTGAGTACCTCATCACCTTCGCCGGGATGATTATTGTCGGGGCACTCGTCAGCCTGCTCGTGATCCGGTCCCGGGAGCACGCGTTTGCTGCCCAGGAGCGGGAGAAGGAGACCGGGACCCTGTATGCCTTGTCGCAGGATCTCGCAGTTGCCGCGGATGAGGATGCGATCATTGCGGCAGTAGAGCAGCATATCCGGGAAGTTTTCCAGTGGGAGTGTGTTGTCCTCCTTCCTGATGAGGACAGGCTGGTTCCCCGGCCGTCCGGTGCCCCCGGGCTGGTCCTGAACGCTGACGATATAGCTGTGGCAACCTGGGCGTTCCAGCACGGTGCTGTTGCTGGTTACGATACCGATACGCTGCACGGATCGCGGCTCCGGTATATGCCTCTCACCAGCCCGGCAAGAGTTTTAGGGATCCTTGGGGTAAAGCCCCGGGAACCGGAAGGGATCATCACCTATGAACAGGAACGAATCCTCCTGGCGTTTGCCAACCAGATGGCGCTCGCTCTTGAACGGGTGAGGGTGACAAAGGTGACGGTGTAAATCCGTTCCGGACCGGCAGCTTATACGGCACCCCCATTCCTGGGCATCGTTTCCAACCCCTCCAATACAGGCCATTTACGACACCGGATTGCTTTCCCGGAATGTCCCATTCCGGAATTTCGTGTAAAAACGGGGAGAATTACGGCACACGTTTTCAATTTACTTAAAAATTATTGTTTTCACGCTAAAAAACGAATATACGGGCATTAAAATGCAGGCTAATGAACGTTTTTGGGAGGCAGAAGCCCGGCCTCAATGGAGTTTCCATGCGGGTAAGGAAAATTCCCTGCCGGAACGCGGACAGGGGCTTTTTTTTGCTGGGTGATTTTTAATGAGGGAACCACATGGTATGGAAGGGACATTTTCCGTGAGATCTGCCAACAAAATCAAAATAAAAAGGTTTGCTTTCCGGTCGTCCTGGTGCCTCTGATAACAAAACCGGGGTCGTTGGTTTGGATTCTGAAAACAATAGACAGGTTATTCCTGCGAAAAACAGGATTCTGGATCGGTTTGAGGGGGAGTATGATCCAGCCCTGGATGGGAGGAGGCATATTCTGTTGATGGTTTGATTCCGTCCCCCAGCTGAAGCAGGTCGTTCGGCCGCCTCAGCGGGGTCTTGCTTGGCAAGGGGAAGTTATGAAATGACAACAATGATTATCCTCTGCTGGTTCGTAAACGTACGATACCGATAGGGAGGCAGACCATGCATCTGAAAGTTGTGATCACCAACGGAGAGGACGGATGGGATGTCGTTACGGTTCCCTCTCTTCCCGGCTGTATCACGCAGGGCCGGACCATCAAAGAGGCAAAACAGAATATCAAAGAAGCAATCTCCCTCTATCTCGAACCCGATGAGGATATTATTCCCGGTAAAGGGGCCCGGGTTGTCGAGGTAGCAGTTTGAATAATCTTCCGGTGACCGTGTTTTTATCCGCGACTATATTTTTTAATTGACAACCGGATTGACAACCACTATCTTAAAATATAATAGGCACCCCGCCGGATACCATGGATCGATTAAAAATCGCGATTGCATTGATCCTTATCGTCATCGCAGGCATCCTTGTTGCGATCGTGTTGAACATGAACCTTCCCGGAATCGCGCACTATTCCCATTCCCTCGGCCAGTATCCCCCGGAAGATGATGCGACGCTCTGGGAAAAAGCGGCATGGGAACATAATCACGGGAGCGTTCCCCAGTGCGGGTATTTTGCCGAATCACAGGGGCCTGTTGTCCTGTACCCGTCATCTGTTACAACCATCTCCAACATGTCGTTCCGGTTCAGCCTGGCACCGGGGGAACCGACGCACGAAATCTCGAATATTACGTACACCCTCTCAAACCGCTATGCGATGAAGGCCGTCCGGGCCGGTGACCCGGGCGTCAGGGTGACCTACCAGCCAAAGAACCTGTTGCCGGGAATGCTTTCGGGCGATCTCCACAACACAATCCTGGAAGGTGATGAGATAGCAACCGTTGAACTGGATATGGAAAAAATGGGCCCCGGTACACCGGTCCTGGGCCCGAACCAGAAGTTCGTTGTCGACATTGTTCCCGCGGATTATTGCAGCCGTGATTTTATCTTCCTGGGTACAACGCCACTCGCCTTCCTGCCCGGGACCCCGATTGAAATGTCAGGGAGACTCTAGACTCCGGAGCTTTCCAATGATACTCAATGATCTCCAAAAAAAAAATCCGGTGTTCCCATGATAGTGAGCCGCGGAATTTTTTTCTTCCTGGTTATCGTCATCAGCAGCATCATGGTTGCCGGGTGTATCTCGCCATCCTCTGCGCCAGGTATTCCTGCCGGAAATATGACCGTCTCCACAACACCCTTTGCTCCTCTTTTTGTAATTCCCCTTATCACGACTCTGGCACCAGACCGGTTATCTGAGGATTGTAACCGAACCTCCCCTTCAGGCAACGGAGAACCGTTCATCCTGATCAATCCCATTTCTCATCATTATATCGGAGATACCATCACGTTTGATGGAGTTACCAGTCTACCGGCTGGTGAAACAATTTCTCTCGTAATAATTGAAGCCATTTATCACTCGTGCCCGATGAGTCAGATCGCAGATGACAATCCGGTGCGTCACTGTCACAGTGGTCTGCGCGATACGGTTGTGGTCAGTTCCGGAAATTGTGGCATTGATACCTGGTCATGGGAGGTGAATACTTCACAGCACGACTTTGTCAAAGATCAGGGGTATTTCATTTCCGCCAGTGGGGGAGGAGATCGCTTCGTGGAAAATACCAGTTTTTTTACGGTCAGCGGTATCCCAAAATCCAACATCACCCTCAACAATCCTGAAAATGATCCAAAAGAATATGCTATCCGGCTTTCCGGCCAAGTGAATACCGGAAATGGCCCGGATGAAAAATTACTCCTCACAATCTCTTCAGATTCAGGCAGGATGGTAAGCTATACAATTCCCGTGTCTCACAATGGGACAGGGTTTTATTGGAATATTATCGTAGAGAAGTCCGCAATTACACCATATAACTTTTATTCCGTGAATATCACATCGAACAACGATCCTGAAATCGGGATTTTCCGTGCTTTCCTTTATAACAACGAACCTCAGTTTTACCCATACAACCCGTACAGTCCCTGATACTCACGATCACCTTTATTTCCCTTAACATCAATATTTACAGACCCAAGCTTAGTGCCCGTTTTTACGGGACGGCATGGTGCAAAGACTATGGCAGAAGTGGTCGAGGTTTTAGTACCCGGCGGAAAGGCTACGGCAGGTCCCCCCTTAGGACCGTCGCTTGGACCACTCGGTATCAACGTGAAGGGAGTCGTTGACGAGATCAACAAGAAGACCGCCTCATTCAACGGAATGCAGGTCCCGGTCAAGATCGAAGTCGACGCCAAGAAGAACTTCACCGTGACGGTGGGTATCCCCCCGACGTCCGCTCTTATCAAGAAAGAGGCCGGTATCGAGAAAGGATCCAAAGAGCCCAACGCCATTGTGGCAGGCAATCTGCCATTTGAGGCCGCTGTCAGAATTGCCAACATGAAACTCGAAGGCATGCTTGCCTACGAACTGAAGGCCGCTGTAAAAGAGGTCGTCGGAACGTGCGTCAGCATCGGAGTTACCGTTGACGGCAAGAAACCAAAAGAGGTTCTCGCTCTCATCACTGAAGGCAAGTACGACAGTGTTCTCGTGAAATAACATGAGAAAACCATAGGAGATCGAAAGGTCGCAGAACTATGGAGGAATCTGATGGTTGATAGGGCCAAAATACTAGAAGCCGTGAAAACGGCGATTGAAAAAGCGCCAGAGCGTAAGTTCTCTGAGAGCATCGATATTACCGTCAATCTCAAGAATATCGATATGGCGCAGCCGAAAAATCGTATCGACGAGACGATTCTTCTCCCGCACGGCACGGGCGAGCAAATCCAGATCTGTGTCATCGGAAAAGGAGATATTGTCACGCAGGCAAAGGATGCCAAAGTTGAACTGATTATCGGCCCTGAAGAGGTTGAACGCCTCGGCGGCGCACCCCGCGAAGCACGGAAAGTTGCCAGTACCTACCGGTATTTCCTTGCAGAGACGGGTGTCATGGCGCAGGTCGGACGGTTCTTAGGTCCCCGGCTCGGTCCGCGGGGCAGAATGCCGATGCCGATCCCTGCACAGCAGGATATCCGCCCGATCGTGGAAAGACTCCGCAACTCGGTGAAGATACGGACAAAAGACAAAACCGTGTTCTCAACCAAGGTCGGAACGACCGCGATGAAGCCGGAACAGGTAGCCGAAAACATCGAAACGATCGTCAAGAGGATCGAGTCTGTTCTTGAACAGGGTCCGCTGAACGTCCGTTCTATCTTTGTGAAGACCACGATGGGTCCAGCAGTGAGGTTGGAATAATGGCGTTGTATACACACCACCTGCCCTCATGGAAGAAGGACGAAGTCGAGGACATCAAGAAGAACGCAAAAGCGTATACCCTTGTCGGCCTTGTTGACATGTACGGTATTCCCGCAAAGCAGGTCCAGCAGATCCGCAGGAACCTGCGTGGAAAAGCCGTCATCAAGGTTATGAGGAACACGCTGATCAAGCACGCGCTCGATGATATCGGCGGCGAGATGAAAGGTCTTACCAAATTCATCTCCGGCCACTCGGCAATGATCTTCACCAACGACAACCCCTTCCGGCTCTACAAGCAGCTGGAGAAGACCAAGACAAAGATGGCAGCAAAGCCCGGCGAAACTGCGCCGGAGGACATCGTCATCGAGAAAGGTCCGACCAGTTTCAAGCCGGGCCCGATTGTCGGGGAACTTCAGCAGGCCGGCATTCCGGCAGCCATTGAAGGAGGCAAGGTCAAGATCAGGGAGACCAAGACGGTTGTCAAGAAAGGCGGCGTCATTTCGCCCAAGCTTGCAGCCGTGCTCGTCAAGCTCGACATCAAACCAATGGACGTCGGGCTTGCCCTGCAGGCAGCATTCCACGATGGCGACATCTACGAACCGTCTGTCCTTGCAGTCGACGAGACAGTCATCCTCGGCCAGATCGAGCTTGCAGGACGGCAGGCATTCAACCTGTCGGTCAATGCAGCCATCCCGACTAAGGATACCGCAGAAGCTATCATGACCAAGGCAGTCAGGGAAGCACGCGGTCTTGCAATCGAGGCAGCGATCTACGAGAAAGACGTTGTCGATGCGATTATCGGTAAAGCGTACAGAGAAGGCCAGGCATTAAAAGGCCTGGTAAAATAAATTTCAGACAATTTGAGGTGAATTAAGATGGAGTATATCTATGCAGCACTTCTTCTGCACAAAGCAGGAAAGAAGGTCGATGAGAACGGCGTCAAGGCAGTCCTGACCGCCGCAGGTGTAGCAGCAGACGAGTCAAGGATCAAGGCACTCATTGCAGCGCTCGAAGGCGTTAACATTGAAGAAGCAATCTCCAAGGCAGCAGCCGCACCGGTCGCAGTTGCAGCAGCCGCACCTGCAGCAGCCGCAGCAGCAGCCAAGGAAGAGCCCAAGGAAGAGGACAAGAAGCAGGAAGAAGAGAGCGGCATGGCAGGGCTCGGTGCCCTGTTCGGCTAACCTTTTTTTCTCTTTCTCTTCGCGTTCGATAATTCCTGAAAAAGTCCTGTTTTGTCCCGGTTCGATTCTCCGGGCTGTAATCGTTGTCTGAATCACGGGAATTTATTTCAGGTGCGGATTCTTTTGCCCGCTGAATGCAGGTTTACAGGAACGTCAGACTGACCTTAAGGCCCGCTTTCTCTTGTTACCTTCTAAAAAAGTGTGACCGTAAATTCCCCGGATCACTCATCGCTATCCTTGATCCGGCACCCGGTCCAGTTTCCGTTTTCGAGAACCGGCTGCGGGTTTTCCATCTGCATGAGGATAAATTCGAACTCATCCTGTTCGATATGGCATCTCCCTTTTTTTGAACAATAGGCAATGAACAAATCGTACATTGCAGTACGGGAAATACCGGCTTCCGGATCTGTTACCAGTGCTTCTTCGTGGAATTTCCAGATCGTATCGAACTCATGATCCTCTTCCACGAGGGGTTTTATGATCGTATCCCCAAATTCCGCCTCTGCCTCATGCTTGATGGTTGCCGTCATGAGGTCGCTGTAGTAATCGCCCACGAGCGCGAGTCCCTGCCGGAGATCGTTGAGTTCCAGCTCAAGGCGTTTGATCTTTTTTTCCTGATCGGGATGCTGATCGGCAGGCTCCATTTCTTCATCCACTTTTCATTGTGACTGTTGATAAAATGCACGGTACCGGCCGTGACTCCATGGATCAGGACCTGCCATCCTGGTTCCTTATGGCGCAGGATGCATAAATGCACTGGCCGAATGAGACCCCGCCGTCGCCAAGGGGGTATTCCTGGTTGGTAATACACTCGCAACCGTTGCGGGCGATCTCCTGCCGGATCGTCTCCCGGATTGCGTGGTTGATCGCAACACCCCCGCTCAGTGCTATCTTTGTGAACCCGGCCTGTTCTGCTGCATGGAGTCCGAGATCTGCAACGCCCCGGGCAAGGTTGAACTGGAACGATGCGGCAATGTTCCGGATCTGTTGTTGGTCCCCGGGTGATTCCTGCACGCGGTCAAGGGCTGTCCGGAGGAGTGCCCGGGTGGAGAGGATCTCGCAACCGTCATGGTTCAAAAAGACGAGTTCCCACGGCTCTGCGTTCCCGCCTGCTGCAACGGATTCGAGTTTCATGGCAGGTTCGCCATCGTAAGTCCGTTCCCGGCAGATCCCGAGCAGAGCGGCAGCGGCATCAAGTACCCGGCCCGTACTTGTTGTTATGCTCACATTGAAATCCCGCTCGACCTGCTTTGCAAGAACGCCGAGTTCGACATCGGACCAGCCCCGGCTGCCGAGCAGGGAGAGGATCTCCTCTTCCGGCAGGATGCCGTACAGCATCCGTTCCGGGAACCGGGTTGCAAGGTCGCCGCCCGGCATGGCAACCGGTTCGAGATGGCCGACCCGTGCGAGATCCGGCACACTGCCGGAAAAAACTTCCCCGCCCCAGATAGTCCCGTCGTCCCCGTACCCGACGCCATCGATTGCGATCCCGATGCAGGGGTCTGTGGTTACCGCTGCAATATGTGCCCGGTGGTGCTGGACGGGAACCAGTTCAAACCCGTGCTCGGATGCGATACGGCGGGCAAAGCGGGTGGAGAAGAACTGCGGGTGCAGGTCGTGGGCAATGACATCGAACTCTGCACCGAGGATTCGCTGGAGGTTGTGGATCGTCTCTTCAAGGTATTCGAGCGTGGCAGGGTTCCGGACATTACCGACATGAGGCGAGGTCACGGCAAACCCGTTCCGGTAGATGGTTGCATTGGCGTTCAGTTCCGGCCCGACCCCGAGGATACAGCGGGGCCCGAGGTCGATTGCAGTCCGCTTCGGGGCGATTCCCCGTGAAAGCCGGATGATATACCCGTCCCGCATCACCGAATCGTCGCACCGGTTCACAATCTTCCGGTTGTGGGCAAGGAAGAAATCGACCGTGCAGTTCAGTTTTTTCATCGCTGCTCCCGTCTCGGTGATCATCGGGTAGCCGGGCATGTTGGCGCTCGTCATGATGAGAAGCGGGTTCCTGAGCCGGGAGAAGAGGAGGTGGTGGAACCCGGTATAGGGCAGCATGCATCCGATGGTATGCAGGTTGCTGATCGCTGCATGAGCATCGGGATTACGCTTTTCAAGGACAACAATCGGGTGGATGGGACTCCTGAGGAGCCGGGCATCATCATCCGATACGTCTGCAATCGTATCGATATAATCCGGCCTGACCATGACGGCAAGTGGCTGTTCGGGGCGTCCGAGCCGTTCTTTGAGCACGGTAGCCGAATCTTCGATACAGACAAGATGGAATCCCCCGACACCCCGTATGGCGAGGATTTTCCCTTCGTCAAGCAGTTTTGCAGTCTCTTTGATCGGGTCGGGGCAGTCCACGATGTGGCCATCCCCGTCGGACAGGGTAAGTTCCGGGCCGCAGGTGGTGCAGGCGATGGTCTGGGCATGGTGCCGCCGGGATGCAGGATCCCCGTATTCATTCCCGCAGGCCGGGCACATGGGGAACTCTTCCATCGAGGTACGTTCCCGGTCGTAGGGGATGGTATCGATAATGCTGTACCGTGGCCCGCAGTTCACGCAGGAGGTTGCCCAGTAATTTTCGTATCTGCCGCCTTTGGTGAAAATGTCGGCAACGCATTTGTCACAGATTGCAATATCGGGGGGGATCATGCCGGAAAAAGAGCCCGTGCCGCTTGCAAGGATAAAAAAACCGTCCGGAATATCGCTATCCGTCTCTTTTACATCTACCGAATCGATCCGGGAAAGGGGCGGACCCCGGCTCACGTTCGAGAGGAACTCGTCAAAACGGCCTCCCCGGGCAAAAATCTCCACTTCACTGCCGAGATTTTTCACACTGCCGGCAATTCCGAGAGCGCATGCCTGCGCATAGACGAAAGGGCGAAACCCGACTCCCTGCACAATTCCGCGAACCGTAATTTTACCCTGTCGTTGCATGATTATGCCGCAAAAATTTATTGATTCCAAGAGCGATATATTCATAGGGTTTTTACATTGCCGGGCCATATTCGAATCGTTAATGATCCCGTGGAGCTGGTTCCACTTCTGATGACTTTCAATGACCCATCATTCAAAAAGGTCTACGAACTCCTCAATAAAACATGGCTGACAGAAGACGAAATCCGGGAACATATTCCCGAGGACAGTGTAGCGCTCTGTCTCCAGCTTCTGAAAAAAGGAAATCTTGTCGAGGAGCAGTGGCGGATGCCAAAGCCCGGCTCAAAACCGGAAAAGGAGTTCCGTGCAACCTACAATAAATTCCGTGCAAATTTCCAGTGTAATCTTTCTGATCTCTCGGACATCATTTACATCTCGCTCTCAAACGACGAGAGCCTCCGCGATATCGTCGGGAATATCGAAGGAGAACTTGGCAACGGCAACAGTTCCATCAATGACCTCTCCCGGAAAATCGGGGTCAGTCCGGTGTTTATCAAAGGACTCGCCAAGAGAATTCCCCACATGGATGTGAAGGGACAGGGACTGGTGCTGCTTGACACTGGGCGTTAAGGATCCCCTGTATTCTATTCTGCGCAGCAAGCGCGAGGTTTCACGCCTCCAGATTCTCGTAGAGATTGCCGAGCACCAGCCGGCAGTCCGCCAGCAGGAGATTGCAGAAAAACTCGGGGTAACCCCGCAGGCGATCTCCGAGTACATCCGCGAACTCGTCGACGAAGGAATGGTCTCTGCGAGCGGGCGGGGAAATTACGAGGTGACCAAGACCGGTATCGAGTGGGTGCTTGCCAATGCCGAGTCACTCGAATCCTATGCCCGGCACATACGGCGGGATATCATCCAGCAGGTCGCGGTCTGGACGGCGATCGCAGCAGAAAACTTAAAATACGGCGATGCAGTCGGGGTCTACATGAAAGAGGGCTTCCTCTATGCTGCAAAAAAACCACTGGCGGCAACCGGGTCGGTAGTCGCCGATGCAAAGAAGGATGAGGACGTCGGAGTGGCCCGGCTGAACGGGATTATCGAACACAAGGAAGGTCAGATCCACGTCTGCAAAGTACCCCGGATCCAGCACGGGGGTTCCCGCAGGGTCCGGCGTGAAAAACTGCTGGAGATCACCGCCGGCGTGGGAATGGTTGCGGCAGTCGGTCTCGAAGCGTTTATTGCGCTGAAAACCGCCGGCAGGAAACCCGACATGTTCTTTGGCGCCCGTGAAGGAGTCATCGAGGCTGCATTCCACGGGATCGATTGTGCCATTATCATTGTCGATGAAGAATTCACTGATTTCTTAAAGCGTCTGGAGAGCGTGCATCTCAACTACGTGATCCACGACCTGATTTCACCATGATGGTCATTGTCCAGCCCCAGAAGGGCGGAAATTACAAGCTTCTTTTTTACGACGGGAAAAGCGTGCGGGGAGCCGGGTTTGTCGAGCTGATGGAGACACCCCGGGGGCCGCGGCCGACGAAGTACCGGGTGAAGTGGGGTGGCAAGAAGGAATACCGGCATACGCCGTCGAAAGAGCTGATAGCAGCTTTCCGCGATGCCGATGTCCGGATGGTGAAGCCCGATCCGCAGTTCGAACTCTTCCTTGCGGATTTCCAGGTCCATGCCGGTACCGTCCGGGCGTGCCGGATGTGCCTCCTGGACGAGCGGTTCACGCCCCTGCACGACGGCAACTCGGTATCGTATGGCAAGGGCGAACAGATCTGTCTTGACTGCGGGAAACGTGAACTGCGACGGGAAGTCTCGCATCTTGGCAGGCTTGGCCGGGAAGGTATTGCCCACCTGGAGAGTCTCCTTAAGGAACTGCGCAATCTCGACCGGGTTCTTGCAACCCTCCAGCCTGACAAAATGACCATGAAATCGGCGCTCTTCGACAAGCTCGAAGCCCACCCGGTTCTTGTCACTTCTGCAATCGACGAACTGCCCCTTCCCCGGCAGTTCATCGATGCAGCTGGAGTAAAAAACCTGATGCCTGCCCAGCAGCTTGCTGTTGAAGCCGGCCTCCTGTTCGGGAAAGATCTTCTTGTTGTTGCAGCGACCGCGAGCGGAAAAACGTTCATTGGCGAGATGGCAGGGATCAAGAATTACCTTGAAGGCCGGGGCAGGATGCTTTTCCTGGTCCCGCTTGTTGCCCTTGCAAACCAGAAATACGAGCGGTTCACGGAACGATACAGCAAGTTTGCAAAGACCGGCCTCCTGACCGGGGTGAGCCGGCTCAATCTCCCCGAGACACGGAAGGTGGGCGACCGGAATCCCCATGCCCCGATCATTGTCGGAACCTACGAAGGCGTTGATAATATGGTCCGCAATGGCCAGAAGATGGCAAATATCGCCACTGTCGTTATCGACGAGGTCCAGATGCTCGAGGATGCCGACCGGGGCCACCGGCTCGATGGCCTTATCGCACGGCTGAAGTACCTCTGTCCCCAGGCCCAGTTCCTTTACCTGTCTGCAACCATCGGGTCTCCCAAAACGCTTGCAAAGAAACTTGGCTGTCAGCTCGTCCAGTACGCCGATCGCCCGGTCGGGCTCGAACGTTACCTTCTCTTCATTGAGCGCAAGCAGAAGATCCCGACTATCAAGCAGATGACAACCGAGGAGTACAAGCGGACATCCTCAAAAGGATTCCGTGGCCAGACGATCATCTTCACCAATTCCCGTGCCCGGTGCCATACGATTGCCGACGCGCTGGGAATCCGGGCTGCGGCGTACCATGCCGGGCTCACTTCGCAGGAGCGCCGGGAAGTCGAGACGAAGTTCCTTGGGGGAAAACTCATGGCGGTCGTGACAACGGCGGCCCTCGGTGCCGGGGTCGATTTCCCTGCATCGCAGGTGATTTTCGATGCCCTTGCAATGGGCCGGGACTGGCTCTCGGTGCAGGAGTTCAACCAGATGGCAGGCCGGGCGGGAAGGCCGGATTTCCATGATCTCGGCCGGGTGGTACTGCTCGCTGAACCGGGCGGCAGTTATTCGCGGGAGAACCCGTTTACCGAAGAGCAGGTTGCAATCCGGCTCCTCCGTGGTGAAATGGAGGAAGTCGCTCCCGAGCATGACCTTGAAAAGAGCTCGGAAGAGTATGTGGCAAATGCAGTTGCCTGTGGTGGCGAGGAGGCCGACCTGAACCGGATCAATGCCCTGATGGTCGGCAGCATGGAGCCGGTGCTGCCCGATCTGATCGCCAACAAACTTGTTGAAAAACACGGGACAAAGATCGTTCTCATGCCTCTTGCAAAAGTCATGGCCGAGCACTTCATCGGGATGGAGCGGCTGCTTGAAGTCATCCGTCTCACAAAAAAGATGGATGATCCGCTCGATATCATCGCGGAACTGGAAAGCGAGGCCCTGGAGCGGGAGAAAAAGCCGGATCCCGGCAAAGGAAAAGGGGAAAAACCCAGATCTCCCCCCGCTGCCCCGGGCCACGGCCGGAAACGGCGATAAGGATCGTACCCGGAGTCGTCGATCTTTTATATCCAATAACAAAATATACACTGTATGGAACCGGCAGACGATCAGATAATTCGGGTAAAAAACGATCTCGATCAGGTCACCCGGTCCCTGACTTCAGAAAACCTGGATCCGGACGAGATGTTTTCAAAGAAGCGGGGGGTGCGGGCATGCACGCCGCCTATTACGGAAAGCCCGGCAGAGGGTGGATCGGTTGCCGAACGGCTCAAGCGGGTCAGACCTCCAAAAAACTTTTTTTAAAATTTTTATCGTGCATTGCAGACCCAGAGATCGTAGATCGGGTCGGCCGGATTCTCTTTGATATCGACCGTGCGGCCCAGATCTGCACCCCATTCTTTGATGAGGATGGCTTCGCTCTCGGTCCCGACGGTGATAAGCGTCTCTTTTGTGACAGCAAAGAGTTCACTGACAATCTGCTGCCACATATCTTCCGAGAAGGAATTGATCTCTCCGAGCATAATCCCGATACCTTTTGGAACCGGATCGATATACGCAGAGGTCTTCATGGCATCGAGCCACATGGTTTCCTCAGGGAGGAGCCGTCCGGTTGAGAGGCCGAGCGAGAGAAGCGCGTCGTCATTGTCATACGAGAGCGGTGCAAACCCGAGATCCCGCAGCACGAGCGAGCCGACACCGGAACCACAGCAGCAGTCAACACAGGTTTCGCCGGTTCCTGTTTTCCAGAACCCGGAAATAAGGCTGGTGAGGATACCCCGCCGCTTGGGGTTGAGATCTTCAATGGCAGGCGGGACTTCAGCTTTGAGTGCAAGGCTGTAATACTCCCGTACTGCCGCTGCCCATGCAGCCCGGTCTTCCTGGTAGATCTCCCCGTTCATGGTCTCGAACTTGTCGATGAGGAGTGCAGTCGGGTTGCGGCAGAGGAATGATCCGGCTACCCAGCAGTCGCCGTTGTGGAATGCAAGGGCAAGGGGGTCTTCGTTCTCGTCCAGCAGGAACCTGCCCTGGTCTCCCCCGGCAAGGGCGAGTGTTGTATTGTACTGGGGATCAGGGAGCACCGCAAACTGCGGCTCAACAAATATGAGGTCTTCTTCAATTCCGAGTATCTCTGATGCGATCATGCTGCACGCTCGATTCTTAAGCCGTGGGGTGCCTCGATGGTCCCGTCGATCTTTGCTTCTTCGTGGAGCACGATGGACTGTGCGATGACATCGCCGAGGATATGGGCACCTTTCCGGACAAAGACGGTACTGCCGCTTTCGACATTCCCGTGAATGGTTACCCCGTCGACAACCGTGATCCGGTTCCGGGCCCGGAGGCTGCCGAAGATAACGGTATTCTGCTGGACATCGATCGAACCTGCCCGGATGTTCCCGTGAAGCCGGCACCCCCTGCCGATTTTCATGGTCGAGGGGACCGAGAAGAGCTTCATGTTGAGTTTTGAGCGGGCGGGAATCATGAGCGGGATTTCGACCGGCTCGTCGTCCTCCGAGAAGAGGTCGTCGAGGATTCGGTCCAGCTCTTCCTTGCGCTGGATCTTGAGGAGGGTCATGAGATAGATCATGATGAAGACGAGGACGGGCATCGGGTTACGGACCTCGATATCCCCTTTTGCCTCGAAACCTTCAGCAATCTCCACGTTCTCTCCGATGTCGAGTGCACCGCTCACGGCGAGTTTGCCGCTGATTTTGACACCTTCCCCGATATAGGCGTCCTCTTTTGCGATAACATCGTTTCCGATCTCGCACCAGTTCCCGATCCGGGCATCCCCGTTTGCCCAGACGTATTCCCGGATCTTCGTGGATTCCCCGACAAAGACATCGTTACCCCGGAGACCGTAATCGATCTGGCAGAATTCCCCGACAACAATGTTCCGGTCGGTCTTGAGGCTGTGTTCCTGTAATTCAGTCCCGTCAGGGAGCAGGCAGTGTTTGTGCCAGTTTTTTACGGACTTTTCGCTCATTCGATCCCCAAAAAAATTATGCCCCGAACTTGTGCGCCTTGTTGATCAGGTCGAGCGCCATGGGCAGGAGGGTTGAACCGGTAATACGGTTGAGCCCGCCCATTGCACACGTGTATTCGTTGTACTTTGTCACGTCATCGATCCGGACACCATCGCCGTGGATAAGGACCGGTACGGGATCGGCTGAGTGATCCTTGATCGTGCACGGCGTCGAGTGATCCCCGCAGATGACGATGATGGTATCGGGAAGGGTAAGCAGGGGTGCTAGTGCAGCATCGATCTTTTCGATGAAATTCCGCTTTTGTTCGGCAAGCCCGTCATGGCCTGACTCGTCGGCACCTTTGATGTTGACGAGCACGAAATCCTTTGTCTGTAATTCCCTGATTACGGCATCAACCTTACCGGTCAGGTTGCTGTTCTGCGACCCGGTAATGCCGGGAACCGGGATATGGGGGAGCCCGACAACATTGCCGATACCGGTGATCAGACTCGCTGCGGCAATGACGCTTCCTTTGAGGCCATACCGCTTTTCGAAGGGTTCGAAATGCCCCATCTCTCCGGCGCCCCGCATCAGGACGATATTTGCCGGATTCTGCCCGTTCCTGATCCGCTCCTTGTTGATGGGGTGATCGAAGAGGATCTTTGTCGATTGCCGGACAAATTCGTTGCAGACCTCTGCGGTTTTTGCATGGCCGGTCTCTTTCTTAATCGCGGTGACGGTATAGGGTGGCACCCCGTCTTTTTTCGGGTCATTTGAAGTAACACAGTGACCGAGGCCATCCCCTTTGAGGGCGAGAGCAGCCCGGTGGCCTGCACCGGACCTGAACGAGAATTCGACCCCGAATTTTGAGAGATCGACTCCGTCCTGTATGGCGGCACTGAGTGCGGCGGTATCGTGGATACGGCCGGCCCGGCGGTCTGTGATGAGACCGTCGGGAGAAATGGTTGCATAGTTACACCGGAACCCTATCATGCCCGGTTCCATGTGGATGCCGGACCCTTCGCATTCGAGCGGGCCCCGGCCGGTATAATATTTGTACGGGTCATAGCCGAGCAGGGCGAGATGGGCTGTATCCGATCCCGGGCGGACCCCGGGAGCAATGGTATCCATGATGCCGCAGATCCCTTCTGCTGCAAGCTGGTCGAGGACCGGCGTTTTTGCCGCAGCAAGCGGGGTTGTACCCCCGAGCGCGGGGGAAGGGCGATCGGAGATACCGTCAAGCACGACGAACAGGATCTTGTTTGCGGTCATTCTGATGGAATGGTTGGTCGGGCAGGGTAATTATGTTTCCCGGTATGCGGGATATGGAAAAACCTGAAAATCAGGAATTAAAAGTGAAAAAAAATTATTTTGTCGAGATCAGTGCTGCGACCGGCTCGACTTTTGACTTGGTGACTTCGACCCTGCGGGTGGGGTAGATGGTCTTGACGGCCTTGAAGAGATCCCGTGAGATCTCGCCGGAGACGATCCCGTTGACGAGGGTGGTTAAGTCCCATGACGCTGCCTGTGCCAGCACGTTCTGGGAGATTGCATTCCGGATTGCGTGCTCCTGGGCAACGTTTGACCGGGCGAACGTGTAGGTGCTGATGGTCAGGTGGACCTTCTTGCCATCCCGGGTTACAATCGGGACGTGGGTGTCCACACGGGAACTCCGGCGCTTGACGAGCGAGCGGAGGTAGTCCCGGGTCACTTCGTGGCCGACGAATTCTGAATATGCTGCATCGCCGGTCACGTTCTCGATCTTAAAGCTCATCTTGATGTGCTGTTTTGCGTAATCATTGGTGATTTCGCCGAGTGTTGCCTGCATGATGCGGCCGACAACGCTCTCAGCATCGTTTGCAATGGTATCGCCGATATACGCTTTGCCGAGGTTGTCGGGGACGTACACCTTGTACCAGCTCTTGGCTTTCCAGCCTTCGACTCTTCTTCCAACCTGTTTTTTCTTTGCCATAGTATCACCTTATGGATATCTGGTCAATCCCTTCGAAGATCCCTCATGGTCATGGTCATTGCGTTGTAAGCCCGCAGGCATCCTCCGCAATTGCCAGGTTCATGAGATAATCGTCCACTGATGCAATGACCGACCTGACCTGCGTACCGGTGATCGAGGTGATCACCCGGTCGCCATCGGCGGTCGTTGTCATGCTTGTCAGGTTATCCGGCCTGAGTGCCGCTGCAATGCATCCCGCATTTTTGTGGGATGTGATGATCTCTCCTTCGATTTTCATCATCATGCAAGCGCCTCCGTCCAGCCTTTCCTGAACGCGTCCATCTGGTCGCAGGGAATTGTCGCCCCTGCCCTCCGGACGTGTCCCCCTCCGCTTCCTCCGCAGGCTTCTGCAAGCTCGCGGACAATTACTCCCAGTTCACGGGATGTGCCCGACGGGGCCCGCATCGATATCCGGCAGGAGTCCCCGGCTTTTGCATATACAAGAACCGGGCCATCCTGCACTCGATCACGGGACAGGATGTCAGCGACATCGCTTGCAACCTGTGGCTTCCTGACCTCGTAGATGCCTGCCGGCCCCTCGATCATGGTGACGGTTTTAACCGCTTCGATGATGCCGGTGCGGTACTGCCGTGTGATCTCCCATGCCCGTTCGAGGTCATGGGATGAGCGGAGGCAGAGGGTGGCACCGATATCGCCGTTGCCGGTCTTGCCGCAGGCATCGATGACTGCTGTTAATGCGTGGGCATCCTCGATGACTTCGCGCTGGAGCCGGAACGTATCCCCGTAAACTGCCTGCAGACCTGCAAGGCTGGTCTTAGGTGCTGCGTCCAGCATGACCTGCGATAAAAGGGTATCGAGCCGGGGGATGTTTTCCCCTTTAGCCTGGTCCTGCGCCTGCTCAACGAGATCCGCGATACGCTCTTCGGCGCCGCTGATACCGTCAAGATACGGGCTTGTTGCCAGGTACCACCGCTCGGTCATATCCCTGCCCGGAAGCGTGAGCCCCCGGCCCGGGCTGATGATGTCGTTTGCGATACCCTCGTTGAAGATTTCGAGGTTTTTGCCGGTGATTGCCTGGCCGTCACCGATGATCCCCGGAATTACAAGGCCGGCAAGGTCGCGGTTGTCACCCATTTTACGGGCGACAAAATACGCGGTTCCTGCTGCCGAGAGTTCCCGGTCCCCGTCAATCCTGTAAAGACGGGGGTTTACATGGAACTCGCCTTCGAAGACCGGGAGGTGGTGATCGACGACCATCACATTTGAGGGGAGGTCAGCGATCCCGGATCCGAGATCGCAGAGGAGGTATGCATCGTCGCTTATGATATCGGCGGGTGTGACGCTATGTCGCACCCGGAGACGGAAACGGATTCCCGCACGCAGCATTGCGTGGCAGAGGATCGAGGCACCGGCTATGCCGTCGGCGTCGTGATGCGTAAGCACCTCGACAAACTCCTGCCTCTTTATCTGGTCTGCAACGATTGCTGCTGCGTTTTCAAGCGACATGGTGCACCGGGACGATAGGGGAGGATCTTACCGTGAAAGCAGGATCTCAGCCTGTTCCGGCTTGTACGTGAAGCCCTTCGGGAGCTTCTTGCTGCTGACGTAGTACTTGACGAGTCTCCGGACCTTGGACTCGACAAGCTGCAGCTGCCGCTTGTTGTGGAGATCCTTCTTGTTCTCGCCCAGGTGCTTGCGCAGGCCGAGCGCCTTCTTCATGAGGTCCCGGAGATCTTCGGGGAGCTCGGATTCAACCTTGTGTTCGCGTAAGATTGCGCCGATCCGCTTGCCGGTCGCGAGCTTCACGTCCGGAACTCCGTGACGGTCACGGAGTATCAGACCGATCTTGCTGCTCGATACGCCTTCCTTCCGGAGCTCGAGAATGATCTTCTCGATTGCCTGAACGTCCGTGTTGGACCATGCAGGTGCCTGCTTACGGTAGGGGCGGACAGAGCATGATTTGCCTCTCCTTCGAGCATGCATTCGTGCCATAGTATAGCCTCCTTGTTAGTAGACTAAACGTAAGTCCAGAAAAGTGCAGTATTGGTTACTGACTCTCTGTAATCCCAAAGCCATGTTTGAGGCCATGCGGTGTCGCACGTCGGACTTACATCTGTCAGCACATATGAAAAGTGCTTACCATAATTCGATGGGAGCTCTATTAATGGTATCGCCCCGCGGCAACCCTGATCCGGACGGTGACGCGGATAAAAGCCTGGCAAGTAAAACCCGGAACCCTATTTCTGTTCAGATCCAAGATGGGTATTCCGGAATTTGATCAGCTCATCGCAGAATTCACCCAGGTACTCTTCCATCGAGAGGCTGCCTTCCTGGAATGCACACTCCTCTTCTTCGATAATCCTGTTGATCATATCCCGGGTGGGCAGGACGAGATCGAGGGGAACACCTGACTGTTCCGATCCCCGTACCAGTGCCTCACGGAAAAGGCCGAGACAATACCCGATACGGTACTCATATGTCGTACGGGTCTTCTCAAGGTATCCGGCAACCCGGTCGGTTTCGATCCTGAGGAAATCTTCGAGGATTTTATCATCCTTGCATTTCCCGAGCATGTACTTGTAATGGGCGTAAGGGTACATCTCTTCGAGCTCCGAAGGGACAATGCCGCATGTACCGAAGATCACGATATGGTACTGCGATTCGTCAAGTACCTGCGAGATGACCATCCGTATGAGCTGGTGGCTCGGGCTCTGGCTGTAGGGTTTCCGCACCGCACAGGGCATAAAAATTGCAATCTTTTTTGGTGCCACCTCGTAATTGTCGATGATGTACCGGTAAGATTTTTCAAATTCCGGGAGGTAAAACGGGGGATCGGTCAGGAGATCCGTTTTGCCGGTGCCTGTATCCTGCCCCTTGTGATCGCCCATACGTATTCCATATCTGATCGCTTTGGCAGCTCAAAGAATTAACCGCTTGGGCAGATCCCGCAGATATGGAATACCCGGGGGGAAACCGCGGTGTCTTTTTAGGGTTGCAGCGATAAGGTTTGGTGAGATGGATAAGATCCCGCTGGAAACAAATGAAGGCGACCTTGTCATACGGTTCCGTGACTGCTTTTCAGTGCGGTATATCCAGTCCGCTGCATTATTATGCCGGCTCGGGTACCTGATTGAACAGGAATACCGGGGAATACAGGATGTTCCCGCAGAGATCCAGCTCCGGCACGAAGCTTTCATCCTCAACTCGGTTCTCTCGACCGTTGCATTTCTTGAATCCACCATCAACGAGCTCTATGCCGATGCAACAGATGAGGCTTACTTCTTTGCCGATGAAAAGCACGAAGCACTCCTGCGGTTAATCAGCGAGAAATGGAAGAACGAGAAAAACTTTGACCGGGCCCCGATGCTCACCAAGTACCAGAAGATCCTCGATATTGCAGGAAAACCCATTTTCGAGGATGGTGACCAGGCATTTGCAAATGTCCGGGAATTAATCGAGATCCGCAACTATCTCATGCACTACAAACGGGAATGGGTGGAAGTACAAAAACGCGGGGAGATTCGTCATGGCAAAGAAACGGCCGGCGAACGTTTTGAAAAAGTGCTGCGGGCCAAGTTTGCTGTAAACCCGCTGGCACAGAAAAACCTGTTGTTTTTCCCGGACCGGTGTCTCGGGCACGGGTGTGCTGAATGGGCGATTGTCAACAGTATCATCCTCGCCGATGAGTTTTTCCGGCGGCTCGATCTGCCGGCACCCTACGCCGGGATACGGGATGAGCTGGCGACACGATAATTCCCCTCTTAAGAAAAACCGGCGCAGGAGGGCAGGATATCGGTTCTTTTTAAAAACGGATTTTTATGGGGAGATACGAAAATGTACCTCACTTTCTCTTTCCTTTCTTCTTCTTCGGGTCGTCCTTTACCATCGACATCAGGTCGATGATGTAACTGCCCTCTTCCTTGCCGACACTGACAATCCGCTCATCGCTTTGTGCCATTTTCTCAAGGTTGAGCTCGTAGGATCCCGGTGAAACGATCCGGATGGTCTCGACCCGGTCGTACATTTCGACCTGTTTCTTTGATGCAGGCTCAACCTCGAGGACTTCCTCTTTGGACTCTTCAGCAATCTCCTCGATAGATTTCTCCTCGAGCACGTCCCTGTTGATCTCTTCATCCTTGATGTAGAGGAACTTCTTGCCGCCGCAGCTTGCGCATCCTTTGAGGATCTCCGTCGATCCGTCCTTATACTCGCGCCCGCATTTCGTACATTTGTGCGGCATTCCTGCTCACCCGAAACACTCGATCATGGTCTCGTAAAGATCCTCGACGTTCTTGCCCTCCAAACCGGAGATGGCGACTACCGGGTGCTGGGGGAAGGCGCTCCGGATCCGGGCGGGAACCGCATCGGGGAGATCGATCTTGTTGGCAACGATGATGACCGGGAGTTTGCGGCTCTCGATGATCCCGATCATCATGATATTGACCTGCATGAACGGATCGAGGGTGGAGTCGAGCATGTAGATGACCCCGTCGATATCCTCGCGGAGCCAGTGCATTGCCTCGGTAACACCTTCGGTTGCCTCCCGGGCCCGGATGATGGCTTCGTCTTTTTCCATCCCGAACTCCAGGAACTCGTGATAATCGATCTTGGTCGTAACCCCGGGAGTATCGACAATGTCCATGACAACGGTGTTACCATTTGCCCCGGAGATGACAATATCTTCTTTCTTGCGTGCCCTGCGGGTTTCGTGGGGGATCTCACTGACCGGCCCGACCGCATCACCGGTCCAGTCCCGGGCGATCCGGTTAGCAAGCGTTGTCTTACCGGCGTTGGGTGGACCGTAAATACCAATCCGGGTCCGCTTCTTCTTAAAAAACGTATTGAGGAAACTGGCAAACTTCTTCTTTGCCCTGCCATATGTCTGATAAAAGATCTTCACTTTTCACCTCGCCTGTCCCTGGTTATTGCGGTACACAGGGCACAATAAGAATCACGTGATATTCGTTAGTAGTGTATAGAAACGGCTCTTTATTATGTTTCTCGTGATCCGGGTAACCGATACGTCGCTGATACCAGCCCGTTGCCCCGGATATTATTACTGTGCCGCATGACCGCATGTCTCGGCCAAATTGTTTTTATACAATTGGTGGGGAGTATGCTAATTGTAATCATCAGAACCAGCACTTCTAGGAGGTGACTCATGAAAAAGACATCCAACGCAATCCAGTTTGAGACCCGCGTTCCCTTGCGGGAAGTGATGAGGCGCAACCCGGCCATGATCGACATTGAAGCAAGCGTCGCAAAAGCGGCAAAGCTGATGTGCCAGGAAGAGGTCGGCAGCGTCATTATTCTCCGGCACAACCTGCCTATTGGCATCGTGACCGAGGAAGACATCAACTGCAAGGTGGTGGCAAAGGATCTCAAACCGAGTAAAGTCCAGGTGAACGATATCATGAGCACGCCACTCATTACGGTGAGTGCCGAAAAAACTGTAGGCGATGCCGCCCACATGATGGTGAAGCATAAGGTGCGGAGGCTCCCGGTTGTCGATGAAGACAAGAAAGTCATAGGGATTGTGACCGTCCGGGACCTCCTCACCATCTCAAACGAGCTCAACGAACTCCTGACCGATCTCATCGAGATTAACCGGGAAGAACTTGTCGAGCCGGGGATGTGCAACCGCTGCAGCCAGATGTCTGATGATCTTAAGCGGGTGGACAATGTCATGCTCTGTGCCCGCTGCCGTGAGGAGGAAAATATCACATGAAAACTGCACAGGATTTCAAAATTGAGATCCCTGTGCTCAAATATAACGACCAGATAACCAAGGCACGGCAGATCTTGCGGGACGACCGGTTCCGGGAAATCTATGTTGTTGACGCAAAAGATCGGCTCCTCGGCTACCTTGATATTACGGATGGCCTGCGGGTGACTGCGACCAAATCGAATGTCACGGTCGAGGGGTTTGTGAAAGATGCGGCACGGGTTGACCCCCGGGACATGATCGAACCGGCAGCAAAAACGATGAGGGAATTCCATACGGACAGCGCAGCAGTTGTCGATGCGGCCGGTCACGTAACCGGCGCGATCCTGCTCGCCGACCTGTTCCCGATCATTGTAACCCGCAATGAACTCCACGGTTTAGTTTCAGACCATATGACAAAAAAAGTGGCAAGTGCAGATCCGGCAGAACCTCTCCAGAAAATATGCACGATGATTACCGAGAGCGGTTTTGCGGCATTCCCGGTCATAAAAAAGAAGAAACTGATCGGGATTATATCGAGGCGCGATCTGATCAATGCCCGGAGAAAACGGTCGGGAACGAAGGGGCACACGCACACCACGGTAGAAGAGGTGATGATCCATGAATGCATTACTATTGGACCTGACGAACCGCTCTCTGCTGCAGCTGATCTCCTGGTGAAGCGGGATATCAGCATGCTGCCGGTCGTCAAGGACGGAGCTCTTGTCGGCGTTATCAACCGGCACGATCTTGTCGCCGCACTGTAATGTGCGGGTGCCAGCCGTGATATACATGGATGGAATGTGAATATCGGGGCAGATGCGTCCCGGGAAAATTTATACAGGACTGGTCATTGAACCAGATGGAGGGCATTTGATGCACCAGAACGGGCATGGCGTCAAACAGGGCGACCGGCTCTTGAAAATGCAGGGAAAACTCGACCGGGGCCCGGTAGAGTTCAAATCCCATATATCCGTGCAGGAAGGAGAGATCATGGCGATTGCAACCCGCGACGTCGTATCGGTTCCCCCGACCCAGAGTATCATCGGGGCAGTCGAACAGATGACGAAATGCGGGTTCCGCCGGATGCCGGTCACGGATGCCGGGACAAAACAGATCCGGGGCATTCTCACCTCGGGCGATGTGATCAATTTCATGGGCGGGGGAGACAAGTTCAAGCTTGTCCAGGTCCGGCACAACGGTAATCTCCTTGCAGCAGTCAACGAGAGTGTCCGCACGCTCATGACCCAGCAGCTCGCAACTCTTGCCCACGACGCAAGGATCCAGGACGCGGTGGATATCATCGTTGGTAAAAAGATCGGCGGGCTCCCGATAGTCGACGGGAATGATGTCCTGACCGGCATTGTTACCGAACGGGATGTCATGCGGGTGCTTGCCTCCGAGCGGAGCACGCTTGTGGTCGAGGATATCATGAGCACATCGCTGCGGGTGACTGCCCCGGACTGTCCGATCATGACAGTTACCCGGGACATGACCCGGCACCGGTTCCGCCGCCTGCCTGTAGTCAGCGACGATGTACTTTACGGTATCGTGACTGCGACCGACATCATGCGGTACCTTGGAAGCCGTGAGGTGTTTGCCCGGATGACCACCGGGGATGTCGCGGAAGTGATGGGCCTGCCGGTCCGTACCCTTGTTGCCGGGGAACTCTTCACGACGACCCCGCAAAAGAGCATCAACGATGCCGCACGGGAGATGCTTGAAAAGAACATCGGTGCCATGCCCGTGATCGAAGACTCCCGGCCTATCGGGATGATCACGGAATTCGATCTTGTCCGTGCATTTGCACAGGGGTGAAAGCCATGTTTGCCAGCGATATAATGAGCGTGCCGGTCCATGTCGTCGCACCGGATGATACGGTCGCGTATGCCCGGAACCTCATGGTAAAGCACAAGATCTCCCGCCTCCTCATCGTGAACGAGAACGGTCTTGCCGGAATTGTGACCAAAAAGGACCTCGCCTACCGGCTCCGGCAGGGCAATGCCTCATGGAAACGGCGCCCGCTCAGCCAGCTCAGGGTCAGTACCATTGCAACGGAAAACCTCGTGGTGGTATCCCAGGATACCCCGGCGATCCAGATCGCCCGGATCATGATCGAAAAGGACATCAGCAGTGTACCGATCGTGGATGCGGGGAGCGTGGTCGGTATTGTGACCAAAACGGATCTGATGAAATCCACCCTTGTCCGCCAGCTCAGCCTGCCGGTCGAGGATGTGATGGAGGATGCCGCGACGGTAAGCCGCTACCATTCGCTCGCCCATGTTGTCAGCGTGATGAAAGAGCGACATAAAAAGGTGCTGGTGCTTGACAATGATGGAACGCCGGCCGGCATCATCACCGAAACGAACCTTGCGTTCTTCGATGACGAACAGAAAATGGCAGGGGTTGGTGGAAGAGATGTAATGATACGGAGACGGGAAAAAGCAGACGGGACAAGCGGCCCGGGCCAGCTCGCAGTCGCACCGGTGACGGCAGAAGATGTGATGACTGCCCCCGTGATCACATGCCCGCCCGGAACCCTCCTCCCGGAGGCTATTGAACTGATGAAAAGACACCATGTCAACAGTCTTGTTGTCATGGAGAACGGCACGATTTCAGGAATTCTCAAACGGGATGATATCATAAAGGAAGTGGCGAAATGACAAAAGAAGTTTTTATCAAAGATGTAATGGTAAAACCAACCACGATAGCAAAATCTGCAAAAATCACCGAAGCGCTCGATAAGATGCTCGATCTGGGTATCGATCCCCTCGTTGCAGTCAATAACGGCTCGGTCGTGGGTGTTGTCACACGGCAGGCTATTGCCGAAAAGCTCGGAAGCAGGCAGAACTCCGATATCGCACCCGCTTCAATCCATGTTGCAAGTGTGATCGAAGAGGAGTTCACCAGCGTCTACCCTGATGAAAGTATCAACGTGCTGGTGCCGCTTCTCCAGCGCTACAAACTGGTTGTCGTCTATGACAGCGATCACCGGCTTATCGGACAGGTCTCTGCCGGCGACCTGCTGAAAAAATACGCCCCGGATAACGGGATCGAAAGTGCTATCGAGAAGGCAATTACCATCGATGCCGATGAACGGGTGGTCCACCTCCGTCGCAGGATGCTGGATGACAAAATCAGCCGGTTTGTCGTGACAGAGAATGATAAATTCACCGGGATCGTCACCGAAACCGATGTCGCGGTTGCGATGCGGAAGTTCCGTGAAGCCGTAACCGATAATCACCAGGATCACCGGGTCCGTAACATGCTTGTCAAGGACATCATGAGCTCCCCGGTCCTCTCAATAGAACCGACCGCAGCAGTTGCCGGTGTGATCGACATGATGCTCAAGAAAAATATCAGTTCAGTTCCCGTCATCGATAACGGCAGGCTGCTGGGAATGGTGACCCGGCGCTCCCTGGTCAACGCGCTTTAGAAAACCCTTCTTTTTTTCGTATTTTTTTTGACCGGCTACGGCGTAAGTCAGGAGTTAACAACCCTTAATACCCTTCAACATTAAAAATTGAACAAATGCCCGTAAGAAAGGGGATGACAAAAACGTCACCGGTCTGCCCGTCAAGTGATATTCCCACGCTGCTCGACCGGATGGCCCTCACGGGTTTCCAGGGACGGAAGCTTGGGGAGTCGGTGGCAGTCTGGAAAAAGATGCTTGCCGATCCGGAATGCACCATCTTTTTCGGGCTTTCCGGTGCTATGATCCCTGCTGGCATGCAAAACTGCCTTGTCGAGATGATCCGGCACCATTACGTGGATGTCGTGGTCTCGACCGGGGCAAATATCTTCCATGATGTCTGCGAGCATACCGGTGTCTGCCATTATCTGGGTCATCACCATGTCGATGATGCCGGATTGTACGAGAAAGGCATCGACCGTATCTACGATATTTTTGCGTTCGAAGAAGAGTTCCGGGATGTCGACCGGGGGATAGCAGCATTCGGGGAATCAATCGCACCGTTCCGTGGCTCATCCCGTGAGTTCATCCGCCAGTACGGGGAGTTCCTCATACGGAAGTACCCGGGCCGCGAATCGGTTCTATCGACCTGCGTGAAAGAGAATGTCCCGGTGTTTATCCCTGCCCTCTGTGATTCGTCCATTGGTATCGGCCTCCTGATCGCACGCCGGCGGGGATTCGATGTCGATATCGACCAGATCGCAGATGCCGATGAGATAACCCGGCTTGTCGAGGATGTCAAAAAGACCGGCGTGGTGTATGTTGGCGGCGGTGTCCCGAAGAACTTCATCCAGCAGACGCAGGTGATCGGCTCGATCCATGAAAAGGATCGTGGAGGCCACGACTATGCAGTCCAGTACACAACGGATGCACCGCACTGGGGAGGTCTCTCGGGATGTACGTTTGAAGAGGCCATCAGCTGGGGTAAGGAATCCACATCGACCCTGCATGTGCAGTGCCACGTAGATGCAACGATTGCCCTGCCGCTGGTCATCTCTGCCCTGATCGGGGGCGGGGTAAAGCGGGTAAAAAAGAAAGACCCCCTGAAAAAGATCGTGCACCGGCAGGGTTTGTAAGGATACCGTATTTTTATAAGATTCCTCCTCTACTATCCATATACGAATGCTCCCGTATAATACGGGGGCAGTAAGGGACCTTATGGATATCCGCACGAAGACACTTCTTTCCCTTGGCGTAATATTCACCCTTTTTTTAGGTCTCATTCTCGGAATATCGGTTTCACTTTATCTCGATGAGCTTCAGGCCCTTGATAATTCCGATATAAACGCAGATGTGCAGCGGGGTCTGAATGCACTCGCAAATGAACAGGAGGATCTGGCTGCCACGCTTCATGACTGGGCTTACTGGGATGATACGTACAGGTTTGCACAGGATCAGAATCCCGAATATATTCTCCAGAATTTAAACGCAAATTCTCTCGATTCCCTGAGTATCAATGTACTCCTGGTAACAGATCCGTCCGGTATTCCTGTTTATAGCACGATGATCGATCCCGCGACCCGGCAGGTCATACCACTGCCTGAAGATATCAGCGCCGCTCTTCCCCCGGGTCATGCTTTCCTTAACCATACCTCCCTGAACAGTACCAGGACCGGCATCCTCATCGTCCCCCAGGGGCCCCTTCTGGTGGCATCAACCCCCATCCTCAACAGCCTGCAGGCGGGTCCTGCAGAGGGAGTGCTCGTCATGGGCCGGTTCCTTGATGCATCTACCCTTACAAGAATAACAAAAGTTACCGGCGCACCCCTTGCCCTTCGATGGAATGCCAGCCAGATTAAGGATGCACAACAGTGGGTTCTTTTTCTGGCATCACCGTCTGATACCTCATCGTCCGGTATCTTCATCACACCCCTGTCCGGGGATACCGTTTCAGCATACACAAGAATCCTGGATCTGAACGACAGGCCGGTACTGGCCGTTACAATCCTGCCCCGGGTCCACTACCGTGAGGGTGTTGCAATTATTATCAACACCCTTATTATCCTTGCTGCAATCTTTCTTGCAACCGCCCTTGTGGTGATGTTCATTATCGACCGGGTGGTCCTTGCCCGGCTTGCTGTTGTCATAAAAAAAGTAGGGCGGATGGGAAAAGGGCAGGTCAGTGACCTTCAGCCTGAACTCGACGGGAATGACGAGATTGCCCGGCTTGAACAGGAAATCATTCTTGCATACCGGGATTTGCATGCAAGCGAACAGAACCTGCGGATGTTTGTCAATGCAATATCCGATCCTGCCATGATGATGAAACCGGATGGCACAATCAATCTTGCCAACGTCGCGCTTGCCCGGGTTGTCGGTAAACCTCCTGAGGATCTTATCGGGACACCGTTCCGGAACAATTTCCCCCGGACGGATTACCAGATTCACGCTGACCGGTTCAGGGAGGGACTCAAGAATAAGATATTTATTCCCTATGAGATCGAATTCCGGGAGAAAACCTATCTCGTTACGATCTACCCGTCGTTTGAAGAAGGCGGAAAAATCGGGCTTGTTGCTGTTATTGCCATCGATATTACAGAGCGCAAGAAGGCCGAAAATGCCCTGTCCCTTGCAAAGAAAAAACTCAACCTCCTCAATACGGTCATCTTTAATGATATCCAGAACAAGGTTTTTGTCCAGAGAGGATACCTGACGCTCCTGAAGCGGATGGCCAAAGAACCCGATACAATACCATGGGTTGAAAAACTCGAACGTTCAGAGCGTGAGATCCAGGAATCCCTCAATTTTGCCCAGCATTTCCAGAGCATGGGCATGCAGCCCCCGAAATGGCAGAATGTGAACGATGTAATGCTGTTTGCTCTCTCCCATGTGGCCCTTGAGTCTGTTGCGCATGATTTCAGGGTCGAAGGGCTGGAAATCTATGCCGATGCCCTGCTGGAAAACGTGTTTTCCAGCCTGTTTGAAAATTCCCTTGTTCACGGGAACGTGAAATCAGTAATACGGAGCTGGTTCCAGGAGGATGAACACGGCCTTATCCTTTATTTCGAAGATGACGGTGACGGGGTGCCTCCCGACCGCAAGGAACTGATCTTCTCCAAGGGATCCGGTACCGGTGGGGCTGTCGGCCTGTTCCTGTCACGGGAGATCCTGTCCATCACCGGCATTACCATAGCCGAGACCGGGGAATTCAAAAAAGGTGCCCGCTTTGAAATAAGGGTGCCAAAGGACATGTACAGGATCCGGAAAAACGGGAATCCGCAGGAAATGTAACCGGCCATATCCTGCCCGATCCCGGACCGTTATGTGTATCAGTCTTTTGTTCCAATAATCCTGATATGAGGGTAAGGTAATGGATGGTGTACGGTTCCGGCAGATGACCCGGGAGGAAGTCTCTACTGCTGTCGCATGGGCTGCAAAAGAGGGCTGGAATCCCGGTCAGTCCGATGCGGCATGTTTTTACAACGCGGATCCGGAAGGGTTCTTCTGCGCTGAATCGGACGGGCGGATCGTGGGAACGGTCTCGGTGGTCAATTACGATGACCGGTTTTCTTTTGCCGGTCTTTTTATTGTTGACCCGGTTTACCGTGCGAAGGGGATTGGTATGCAGCTTTACCGCTATGCCATGAAGCATGCCGGCTCACGTGTTGTGGGGGGTGACGGGGTTGTCGCCATGGTGGATAAGTACCAGAAGGACGGGAGCCTCTTCCTGCACTATAATAATGCCCGGTACGAGGGCACGGGCGGGGGCAGGATGCCTGACGGCCTCGAACCGATCGGGAAGATCCGGTTTGAGGATCTGGTCTCCTACGATACAACACACTTCCCGGCCCGGAGGGAACAGTTTCTCCGGTGCTGGATATCGCAGGAAGGGCATTATGGTCTTGTCCGGCTGGACTCCTCCGGGAAGATTGCCGGGTATGGTGTGCGGAGGGCCTGCCAATCAGGTCACAAGATCGGCCCGCTTTTTGCCCGTGACCGGGCAACCGCAGAACAGATCCTCGAGGGTCTGGTTGCCGGGATACCCGGCGAGCAGTTCTATCTCGATATACCGGTCCCGAACAAAGCGGCAGTCGCCCTTGTACAGGATCGGAAGATGAACCCGGTCTTCTACACGGCCCGGCTCTATACGACACGGGATCCCGTCCCGCTTCCCCTGGACGAGATATTCGGTGTCACGACATTTGAGCTGGGATAACCCACGGGAAGTTTATCGTCAGAATACCTCAGGGAGCTCCCGCAACCGCCGGTTCGACCCTGAGCAGGATAATATCCCCTTCTTTTTTCGTTGATATATACAGGCGGGTTTTTCCTCCCTGCTCTTCTTTCCGGTTGATAACCGCAGGACGACGGATGACCGGGATCCCGGTTGTATTGGTCTGGTTGACGGATGCCCTGATAGCACAGCCGGAGCAGTATACGGTCTTCCCGCAACCCCCGGGAAGGTATGCATTCCGGCATTCGAATACTTCTCCGCACAGGTTGCCCGTGACCATCCGGAGGGGTTTACCGGCAATTTCCACGGCCTTTGCATTTGCTGCAAGTACATTGACATCGTTATCGACAAGGAAGACCGGTGCATCGAGCATATCAAGGAATTTCCGGATATTGATCCCATGTTCGGCAAGTATTTTGTTGTAGCAGGCTTTGCAGATCCCGTGAGAGACCGGATCCTCCGGGGTCTTTCCCGGCCGTACAACTTCGTTGCAGAATGAACAGATCGTTTTCATGATTAGCGTTGGAAAAACCTACGAACCTGAGATATATAACCGCTTTGCAGCCGGGGCATGGGAGGATCCGCTGTTATTTATCCGCCCGGTACGTGTGGTGGGGGGAGGGGGGTGGCATGTGCAGGGGGGGAGGGTAGCTACCCCTGCCTGAGTACGAGGGGTGGGTATCCCCCCCAACTCAATTATGGGAACCGGTGTTTCTGGAATGTTCAGGTGTGAACTCCACGCGAACCGATCCTACATCGGCTGTGAAAAATCGTATGTTACTCATATTTGAGGTGGGGGAGGGTACCCCCCCTCCCCCCACCCGGCCCCGCTCTTTGCAGAGTATCTGGTGTGATGGAACCCGGAGGCTCACTCCCTGGGGGTTATGAACGAGTAAAAAAAACTGGATTGTCCTCCATCCGGCTCAACAACATTGTCAGGATATCCCTGACCGGGAACATACCCGTACGGTAATGCTGAATACGGATTGTTTTTCTGTGTGCAGGCCCCCATTTTCTTGAAATAGCATAGCACACATACTTAGATTGTAAGAACCACGGGTTCCCCAAATCCGCACAATACAATAAGGGATTGTGGAATCCCGTATACAATGACCAGCCCCCGGCTCAACCGGGGATCTCTTCTGCCCAAACACTTATTACCCAACCCAGTCCATATTATAAAGCACCATTCATGGAGCAGTGTATTATCACTGCGAGTGTCTGTCAAAGATGCGAGATTCCTCTGTTGAGGTAGCCAAGCCAGGTATGGCGCAGGTTTGCTAAACCTGTGTCTGAAAGGACTCGAGGGTTCAAATCCCTCCCTCAGCGCTTCAAGAGAAAATCTCACAAAATCGAGGGGATTGGATGGCTCAGGAAGACGAAATAAAATACTTTGTAAGGGTTGGCACCACCGATCTGGACGGTACCAAATCCGTAAAGGTTGCGCTCACCGGTATCAAGGGTGTCGGCAGGCATACCTCTACGGTTATCTCCCGCATGGCACAGGTCGACGAGTATGCCTCGCTCGGCCGCCTTGACGAGGAGTCAGTCAACCGGCTTCGCACCGCTGTCGAACAGTACGCATCAAAGATCCCGCAATGGATGGCAAACCGTCCCAAGGATGTCTACACCGGAGAGACCAAACACCTCTTTGGTGGCGACGTAGCCCTTGCAAAGGACGAGGATGTCAACCTCATGAGGAAGATCCGCTGCTACCGTGGTATCCGTCATGAAACCGGCCAGAAAGTGCGCGGCCAGCGCACCAAGTCGACCGGAAGAACCGGAACCACGGTCGGTGTCAAGCGGAAGAAGGAGGGAAGTTAATCATGGGATACCCAGGAAAGAACCACAAGTCTTACCAGACCCCCAAGCGTCCCTTTGAGAAAACCCGTATCGAAGCGGAAACCCGGCTCGTCATCGAGTACGGTCTCCGCAACAAACGGGAAGTCTGGAAGGCACAGGCTCACCTCCGTAAATACCGGAAAGGTGCACGGAACCTCCTTGCACTCATGTCAGCCGGTACCGACAGGACCCTCTTTGAAAAGAAGAAAGAGGAGCTTATCTCAAGTCTCCAGCGGGCAGGACTGCTCGGCGCAAATGCGGATATCGAAGATGTACTCTCGTTAAAGGTGCAGACCCATCTCGAACGCCGCCTTCAGACCATCGTGCACCGCAAAGGCCTTGCACGGTCGCCCAAGCAGGCACGCCAGCTCATCACCCACGGGCACATCGCAATTGCCGGCCGCAGGGTCAACATACCCAGCTACCGTGTAACCCGCGAAGAAGAAGCCCAGATCGCCTACTATGGTGCATCCCCGTTTCTGAGTGACTCTCACTCCGAGAAAGAGCGGATTGCAAAACCGGCAAGCGTCCCCAAGACATCCGGATTTGCCCGCCCGCAGGGATACGGCAGAGGAGGAAGGTAAGATGGCAGCAAACGACAAGGAAAAGTGGGGTGTAGCCCACATCTTCGCGTCCTTCAATAACACAATCATCACCATCACGGATCTCTCCGGTGCCGAAACCGTCACCAAGAGCAGCGGTGGCATGGTCGTCAAGCAGGACCGGAACGAAAGTTCTCCCTATGCGGCAATGCAGATGGCATCCAATGTTGCCCAGAATGCCCGCGAAAAGGGAATTGTCGGTGTCCATGTCAAGGTGCGTGCACCCGGACAGGGCAAGCAGCGCAGCCCCGGCCCCGGTGCCCAGGCAGCAATCCGTGCCCTCGCCCGTGCAGGAATGCGCATCGGACGTATCGAAGACGTCACGCCTATCCCCCACGACTCATGCCGTTCGAAAGGTGGCAGACGAGGAAGGAGAGTGTGATGGAGATCGAATTCGCCAGTCTGGACGATTCACTCGCACGATTCACTCTCTCGGGAGCGAGCCCGGCCTTTGCAAACGCCATCCGGCGTGCAATGATCGGCGAAGTGCCAACCCTTGCAATCGAGGATGTGCGCATCTATGACAACACGAGCGCACTCTTCGATGAAATGCTGGCGCACCGCCTCGGCCTCATTCCCATCAAAACAGACCTTTCAACCTACACGACCCAGGAAAAATGCGTGTGCGGCGGGGCAGGATGCCCGGGCTGCACTGCAACGTTTACCCTCAGTGTCGAGGGTCCAAAGACAGTCCTTTCCAGTGACCTGATTCCGCAGGACCCGGGCGCAGCGCCGGTATACGATAACATCCCGATAGTCAAACTCATCAAGGGACAGAAACTCGTCATCGAGGCACGTGCCGTTCTCAACACCGGCAAGGTGCACGCAAAATGGCAGCCAACGCTTGTCTGCGGGTACAAGAATCACCCCGTCATCACGATAAGCGATGCCTGCGACGCGTGCGGCATGTGCGTCGATGAGTGCCCCCGTGAAATTCTCGCGGTCAAAGGCAAACGGGTCAGCGTTGTAGAAGGAAAGCTCCCCGACTGCTCCATGTGCAAGCTCTGTGAACGGGCATGCCTTTCGAGCGGTATCGGTGACGAGCCCGCAATTGCCATATCCGCCGAACCCGACCGGTTTATTTTTGTGGTCGAGAGCGACGGGTCAATTGCAACAAAAGAGATCATGAACCGGGCGCTGCTGTTCGTAAAAGAACAGGCAGACGAGATGGAACGACAGTTAGGCGAAATTTCAGGGGATGAGAAGAAATGACAAGAATTGTGGAAAAGACGAACCCCCGTCTTACCAGCCTTATTTCGCTCTTAAAGAACAAGTCGCGTGAGAATGAGGCTAAGATCTGGCGCGAGATTGCAAGCAGGTTAGAGACCCCCAACCGCAACTATGCGGAGGTCAACCTGTCGAAGATCAACCGCTATGCCCAGAACGGCGAGACGATCATCGTCCCCGGAAAGGTGCTGGGCAGTGGCATGCTGGAGCAGTCAGTCAAGATTGCAGCGCTCAACTTCTCCGCATCCGCAACGAGCAAGATCAGGGACGCAAAGGGACAGTGCATGACAATCGAACAGCTCCTGCAGGACAATCCGAAAGGAAGCGGTGTCCGGATCCTGAGGTGAACTAAGATGGTTACAATTATCAACGGTGACGGACTGCTTCTCGGCCGGCTCGCAAGTATTACCGCACAGCGGGCGCTTGCCGGTGAAGAGATTGCTATCGTCAATGTAGAGAAAGTCATCATCTCCGGTAGCCGTGCCCGGGTGCTTGCCAACTACAAGCACAAGAGAGAGCGCGGAGCCTCTGGCAACCGCTGGGGACCGTTCGTTCCCCGGAGACCGGACCATCTCATGAAGCGGACGATCCGCGGAATGCTCCCGTACAAACGCCCCCGTGGTGTCGAGGCATTCAAGAACATCAAGGCATATGTCGGCATTCCGGTCGAGTTCGCCGGTAAGGACATGGAAGTTCCAGAAGAAGTGCACATCAACCGGCTCAACAACCCCAACTATATTACTCTCGGGGCAGTGAGCACGTTCCTCGGAGCCAAGTTCTAAGGTGGTCACCATGGTAAAGATCATTAATACAAGCGGAAAACGCAAGACAGCGATCGCACGGGCGACATTCAAGGCTGGCAAGGGTGTTGTCCGGGTTAACTCGGTACCCCTCGAACAGTACGGCTCCGATGTCACCCGGATGAAGATCTCTGAACCCATCCTCCTCGTCCCCAACGCGGTAAACGGTATCGATGTGACCATCGATGTCGCCGGTGGCGGTGTAATGGGGCAGGCAGAGGCGGTCCGTACCGCGCTCGCCCGCGGTATCGTCCAGTGGCACAACGATCCCCAGATGAAGGATATATTCCTTGCTTACGACAGGACCCTGCTCGTCAACGACTCCCGGCAGAAGGAAGCCAAGAAGCCGCACGGTTCTGGTGCCCGGGCAAAGTTCCAAAAGTCTTATCGTTAAGATAAAAGATATTGTGAGAGGTCGAAAATCTTGATACCCGTACGATGTTTCACCTGTGGAAAACCAATCTCCACAGCTTGGGAAGAGTTCAGGCAGAGACGGGAGAAAGGCGAGGATCCCAAAAAGATCCTCGACGATCTCAAAATTTCCCGGTACTGCTGCAGGCGTATGTTCCTGACACACAAAGAGACCATCGATGAGCTCAACCCATACCAGTAAATCGACAGTATGACAGTATGAACGCGGGGTCGTAGGGTAGCCTGGACCATCCTATTGCGTTCGGGACGCAGTGACCTGAGTTCGAATCTCAGCGACCCCATATTTTAAAAACAGACTATCATTTTGAGGCACGACAATGCAGACGCAATCATACTCCCGGTACGAACGGGCAAGAATCATTGGAGCAAGGGCTCTGCAGATATCAATGGGTGCTCCGTTACTTATCACAACGACACGGATCGATCCGCTTGAGATCGCCATCGAAGAATACAACAACAACACCATCCCCATTACCGTAAAGAGAAAGTAAAAAGGAGAAGGCGTATGACGACCATTGAAGTTATCGAGCTGCGGACCATCCTGGACAGCCGGGGCAATCCGACCGTTGAAGCCGATATCTATACGTCGGGCGGCTTTGGAAGGTCAGCTGCCCCGAGCGGTGCCAGTACCGGTTCCCTCGAGGCAAAAGTCAGGCCTCCAAAGGAAGCAGTGGAGAATGCAATCCACAATGTGATCCCGGCACTTATCGGTATGGACGCCTGCGATCAGCAGACGTTCGATGAACAGCTGCGGGATATCGACGGAACTGCCGACTTTTCGGAGATCGGTGCGAATGTCGCTGTTGCACTCTCGCTTGCAAATGCAAAGGCAGCTGCCTCTGCAATGAACCTCCCCCTCTTCCGCTATCTTGGCGGGGCATTTGTCAGTGAAATGCCGCTTCCGCTTGGTAATGTGATTGGCGGCGGGGCACATGCGGCAAACGCGACCGAGATCCAGGAGTTCCTGGTCGTGCCCGGCGATGCAGCCGATGCAGAAGAGGCCGTGTTTGCAAACGCAGCGGTTCACAAGACGGTAAAGGAACTTTTAAAGAAGAACGGGAAGCCCTGCGGCAAGGGTGATGAGGGTGCGTGGGCACCGCAGATTGACGATGCCCTCGCATTTGAGCTCATTGCCGAGGCGACCGGAATTGTCGCTGACGAGATGAACGTCTCGGTCGATATCGGTATTGATGTTGCAGCGAGCCAGATGTGGAACGGGAATGAATACAAGTACCGTGACTGCGTCCGCTCGACCGAAGAGCAGGTATCCTATATCGCCGAACTCGTCGACAAGTACAACCTCGTCTATGTCGAAGATCCCCTCCACGAAGATGATTTTGACGCATTTGCAGAACTCAATGACCTGGTCGGCGACCGCTGTCTTGTCTGCGGGGACGATATTTTCGTAACCCAGGTTGACCGCATCATCCAGGGTATCGAGAAGGACGCTGCAAACTGTGTACTTATCAAACCAAACCAGGTGGGAACACTCACCGATACATTTGACGCAGTCAAACTTGCCCACACCCACGGTCTGGACACGGTGATGAGTCACCGGTCCGGTGAGACGACCGATACAACAATCGCGCACCTCGCAACCGCATTCTCCTGTGTTTTCTTAAAATGCGGAGTGGTAGGCGGAGAACGCATTGCCAAACTTAACGAACTGATACGCATTGAGGAACAGATATGACCACTGTAAACGAGATGGAAATTGAATTAAAAGAACCGCTCATCCCCGTCGAGGAGTACCTGGCAGCCGGTGTCCACATCGGAACCCAGCAGAAGAGCGAGGACATGAAGAAGTTCATCTACCGCGTCCGCGGCGATGGCCTTTACATCCTCGATATCCGGGAAACCGATGCACGGATCAAGACCACGGCCAAATTCTTAAACCAGTTTGACCCGACCAGGGTTCTTGTCGTGACCTCCCGGCAGTACGGGCAGTACCCTGCCAAGAAGTTTGCCGACACGGTTGGCGCAATGTCCGCAACCGGCCGGTTCATCCCGGGACTCCTGACCAACCCGGTTCTCGATGCCTATATCGAGCCCGATGTAGTTATCGTGACTGACCCGATCGGTGATGCCCAGGTTATCAATGAGGCAGTCCAGTGCGGTATCCCGGTTGTCGCCCTCTGCGATACCAACAATATGACCAAGTTTGTTGATCTGGTCATTCCGACAAACAACAAGGGTCGAAAAGCGCTCTCGATGATCTACTTCCTGCTCACCCGCGAGATGCTCAGGCTTCGTGGTATCTCGACTGCTCTTACCTCTGAAGATTTCGAAACCGAGTTCTGAACCCGGTTTCCTCTTTTTGGGTGACCGATCGTTAGATATAATAGTTCGACCAGAGGGTTGATCCGATGAAGATGCGTACATGCGCAGTAGCAGGTATGTTTTATCCACGGGATCCCTCCCATCTCGAGCAGCTGCTGGAGACGTTCTTTTCCGAAACGCATGCTGAAGGTGATTCGATGGGGATTGTATCTCCCCATGCCGGATACATCTATTCCGGGCAGGTTGCCGCCCATGCGTTCAGTGCGATCTCCCCGGATTTTTCCGGCACTTTTGTCGTAATCGGCCCGTCTCACCGGGGATACCTCAACTGTGTATCCCAGGTTCCGTGGGAAACCCCGCTTGGCGTTATCGACACGGATGTGGAATTTGTCCAGGCTCTTGATATCGAAGCCGACGAGTACTCCCAGAAAGACGAGCATTCGCTCGAGGTCCAGATGCCGTTTATCAAGTACCGTTTCCCCCGTGCCCGTATTGTACCGGTCATGATGGGACAGCAGGATTATGCAAGCGCGATGCGTCTTGCTGACAGGATCATTGCAGCGGTGCGACTGACCAAGCGCGATGTCAGGATTGTTGCATCGAGTGATTTCTCCCATTACGTTTCCGAACAGAAAGCAAAAGCCGATGACCTGCCGGCGATCGAAGCGTTGACGACGCTTGATGTGCAGGAATTTTACCGGCGGATCGAAGCCCGGCAGGCAACGGTCTGCGGGTACGGACCGATCTCTGCGATGGTCATGGCCTGCAAGAAACTCGGGGCGGAGACAGCACGGCTGATCCGGTACGCGACGAGCGGCGATGTGACCGGTGACTACCGTGAGGTTGTGGGGTACGCAGCCATTGCGGTGATGTAGGTTGGCAACGTGGAGTGCACCGGGCAAGGTGTTCCTGTTCGGTGAGCATGCAGTCGTTTACGGCAAGCCCGGCATAGCAATGGCGATCAAGCCCCGGGTATATGTGACGGTCCGGCAGTCGAAGCGGCCCCAGCGGGCAAAATCCCCGTACATCGATGGCTGTTTCGAGGCAATGGGAGTCATGGGCAGCGTCTATATCAACTCGCAGATTCCCAGTTCATCGGGTCTTGGATCCTCTGCGGCAGTAACCGTTGCAACCTTGTCGGCCATCAATGACGAGTTCGATCTCCGGAAATCCCGGGAGGATCTTGCCAACATCGCGTTCGAGATTGAAAAGACTGTGCAGAAGGGGCGGGCAAGCCCGACGGATACTACAGTGTCCTCGTATGGGGGTATTGTCCTCATAACCGGGACTTCACGGCGACGGCTGCCCCCGCATAACATGCATCTGGTCATAGGGGATTCGCTTGTGTCGCACAGCACAGCCCGGATGGTGGAGCAGGTTGGGGAACTTAAGAAAAAGCATCCCCAGATCGTTGACCCGGTCCTCGATGCCATCGAAGGGGTGAGCATGACAGCCATTCACCATCTGAATAACCCAAAGGAACTGGGAAAATACATGAACATGAACCATGCGCTTCTTGACGTCCTCGGGGTTGGCCACCCGCAGCTGTCCCGGATGGTCCTTGCTGCCCGGTCGGCAGGAGCGTTCGGGGCAAAGATTACCGGTGCCGGGGGGGGCGGAAGCATGGTGGCGCTCTGTCCCAAGCCCCTCAAACACCGTGTTGCCTCGGCAATCGAAGCCTGCGATGCACGGGCGATAGTGACCGGCATTGATACGGAAGGAGCACGGAAGGAGAAAAATGTCTGATCTCATGCTGCTCAAGCTCGGCGGGAGTATTATTACCGATAAGAGCAAGGATTGTTCAATCAATTACGACCGGCTTTCATCTGTAGCCGCAATGATTGCAGCTGCACAAGCCGGCGGCATGATTATTATCCACGGGGCCGGCTCCTGCGGGCACCCGGAAGCGAAACGGTACCGGCTTGATGCTGGTGCATCCGCCGGGGAAACCGAGGGCATTTACGTAACGCACCGGGCTGTCAGCAGCCTTAACGAAGCGGTTGTTGAAGTCCTGCGGGAAAAAGGTGTGCCGGCAATCGGTATCCATCCGCTCCATCTCGGTGTTGCGGATAATGGCCGGCTTACGGCTTTCGAATGTCAGCACCTGGAAACGATGCTGTCCCTTGGGATGGTTCCCGTGATCCACGGGGACGTGGTGATGGACCTCTCAAAGGGTGCCTGTATTGTGTCAGGCGACCAGCTTGCACGATACCTTGCGACCGGCTTAAAAATCAGCCGGGTAGGCCTCGCCACCGATGTACCGGGTGTGCTGGATGGAGATCGCGTGGTGCCGGAGATCACCCGAAGTTCGGTTCCGGCACTCAAGATCGGCAGCTCGACGCATACCGATGTCACCGGTGGAATGAGAGGGAAGATTAACGAACTGCTCGAACTTGCGGATGCAGGTATCGGGTCTGATATATTCCATGTTTCGCGGATCGGTGATTTCCTTAAAGGAAACGATCATGGTGGGACACGGGTGAGAGGGATTACCAGTCATGGGAGATAAAGAACGCTTCACATCATCACGCAAACTCGACCACCTGCGAATCTGTGCAGAGAAAGATGTCGAGAGTGGCGATGCAGGTTTTTCAGATATCCGGTTCGTGCACAATGCACTCCCGGAATGCGATATGGGGGCAATCGATCTCAGGACAAGGTTTCTTGGCCATACATTCTCTTCCCCTCTCTTCATATCGGCAATGACCGGGGGCCACCCGGGAACAAAAGATGTGAATGTACGGCTTGCACGGGCAGCAGAATGCTTCGGGATTGGCATGGGGGTCGGTTCCCAGCGTGCAGCGCTCGAGAATCCGAACCTCGCCGATACGTTTGCCGTGGTCCGGGATGAAGCCCCCCATGCGTTCCTTGTGGCAAACCTCGGGGCAGTCCAGCTCCGCGACCACGGAATTGAATGGGCGGAAAAGGCTGTTGCGATGATCGATGCGAACGCGATTGCAATCCACCTGAATTTCCTTCAGGAAGCGATCCAACCGGAGGGAGATCATAATGCAACCGGCTGCCTTGCAGCCATCGCCGAACTCTGCAGGGATCTTAAAACCCCGGTTATCATCAAAGAGACCGGGTGTGGTATCTCTGCGGCTACGGCGCGACAGTGCTGGGGTGCCGGGGTGCGTGCAATCGACATTGGCGGCTGGGGCGGAACGTCCTGGGCTGCTGTCGAGAGTGTCAGGGCAGACGAGAGTAAACAGGCAACCGACAAGCGTCTCAAAGCCCTCGGTGAGGATTTTGCAGAATGGGGTATCCCGACCGTGGTAAGCCTGAATGAAGTTCTTGCCACCGGCAGCCCGGTCATTGCATCGGGTGGAATCAGGAGTGGTCTTGACGTTGCAAAAGCCTGTGCACTGGGTGCAGATCTCTGCGGCATGGCACTTCCACTCTTAAAACCTGCAATGGAAAGCGATGCGGCGCTGGATGCTGCAATCGGCAGCATTCACCAGGAACTTACTGCCGCAATGTTCCTGACCGGCTCGGCAACGATTGCCGATCTTAAGAATGCCGGTATGATCATTACGGGTAAGACCCGCCAGATGATCAAGAAGAGCAACCCGGCTCAGGTCCGGAAATAAGCAACAACATAACCGGGTATTTTTCAACCCGTAAAACAACAACAGGAGATACACAATGGATATCGAAATTATTGCAGTGGGCGGATACGACGAGGTCGGACGAAATATGACCGCCGTCCGCTGCGGAAAGGAAATTGTCATCTTTGACATGGGACTCCGCCTGGACCAGGTTATGATCCACGAGGATGCGGAACTGGAGAATATGCACTCCCTTGACCTGATCAAGATCAAGGCGATACCGGACGATACCCTGATGAACGGGATCGAAGGAACGGTCAGGGCGATTGTCTGTTCGCATGGTCACCTCGACCATATCGGGGCCATCCCGAAACTGGCGCACCGGTATAATGCGCCGATCATCTCGACACCTTATACGACCGAGCTGATCCGCCAGCAGATCTCCGGGGAACAAAAGTTCGGCGTGAACAATAAGCTCTTTGCACTCAAGGCCGGCCAGCGGTATACTATCTCCCAGAACCTGGTGCTGGAATTTGTACGGAACCAGCACTCGATCATCGATACGGTCACCCCGGTTCTCCACACCCCGCACGGTGCAATTGTGTATGCGCTTGATTTCAAGTTCGACCGGACCCCGGTTATAGGCGAACCTCCGGACTTTGCCCGGTTCCGCCAGATCGGAAAGGAAGGCGTTATTGCCCTTATCGTTGAGAGTACCAATATCGATCGTTCTGGTCGGGGCCCGAGCGAGCGTATCGCCCGGGACCTTGTTCGGGATACCATAACAAGCTATGAGGATGACAAGAATGCGATTGTCGTATCGACGTTCTCCTCGCACATTGCCCGGATCAAAACTATCGCGGAGTGCGCCCATGAGATCGGCCGGAAGCCGGTCCTTCTCGGACGCTCTATGGAGAAATACGCAGTGACCGCAGAGCAGATGAAACTCGTCTCGTTCCCCGAGACAACGAGTGTCTTTGGGAACCGGCGGACCGTGGACCGTGCCCTGCGCCGGATGATGAAAGCAGGAAAAGACAAGTTCCTGCCGATTGTCACGGGTCACCAGGGTGAACCCGGGTCGATCCTTACCCGTATGGCACTGGGAGATACGCCCTACCAGCTCACCAAGGGGGACAAGGTCATCTTCTCGGCGAACGTGATCCCAAACCCCATGAACTTCGGCCAGCGGTATATGATCGAAGCCCGGCTCGGCCTCTCCGGTGTCCGGCTTTTCGAGGATCTGCACGTCAGCGGTCACGCGTACCGTGAAGACCATTACGAGCTTGTCAGTCTCCTGAATCCCCGGCACATTGTGCCTGCCCATGGAAATATGAAGATGACCGCAGCCTACACCCAGTTTGCCGGTGAGATGGGATATACGGCCAATGTTGATGTCCACCTGATGCGGAACGGCCAGCGGCTTATGATTAATTAACGAGGAAGAAAAATGTCAGAACTCTCTCCGTACCTGGAATCGGTTGCAAAGCAGATTGATCACATGATCGACCGGTATTTCGTCGATACGGTCGGCGAGCTGAACAAGGCGTCAGCCCATCTCCTTGCTGCCGGGGGCAAGAGGCTCCGGCCTGCCGTTGTCATGCTTGCTGCGGATGCGGTGAAGCCCGGGAGTTCGGATGATATTATCCAGGCTGCCCTTGCCCTTGAAATCACCCACACCTTCACGCTCATCCACGATGACATCATGGACGGGGATTCGCTCCGGCGCGGGGTCCCGACCGTGCATACAAAATGGGACATGCCCACCGGAATCCTTGCCGGTGACGTTCTCTATGCCCGGGCATTTGAGTTTGTCTGCCTGGCAAAAGCCGACGAGAGTGCCAAGGTAAAAGCCGTAACGATGCTTGCAAAAGCCTGTGCGGATATCTGCCAGGGGCAGCACATGGATATGTCGTTCGAGCACCGGGACGATGTTACCGAATATGAATACATGGAAATGGTAAAAAAGAAGACCGGTGTCCTCTATGCAGCTGCCGCTGGTATCGGTGCTATCCTTGCCGGGGCCAACGCCCGGCAGGCAACCGCCCTTTACAATTTCGGTCTCAATACGGGAATTGCATTCCAGATCCAGGATGATATTATCGATCTGATAACCCCCTCTGAAAAGAGCGGGAAGGACCAGGCGTCTGATATCCGCGAAGGAAAACAGACCATTATTATGATCAAGGCAAAGGAAAAGGGCCTTGATCTCTCAAAATACCGGCGGGAACTTTCCCCGGCGGATATCCAGGCGGTCATTAAGGAACTGACGGATGCCGGGGTGATTGCCGACGTGAAGAAGATTGCCGACGATCTCGTTGCTGACAGCAACAAGCACCTTGCAATCCTTAAGGAGTCAAAAGAGCGTCAGCTTTTAATGGACATCGGCGAGTTCTTCGTCACCCGGAGTCATTAGAATGGCAGGGGACGACCCGAAAGCAACCCTTTTTTTGTGCGCCCTCCAGAATGCGGTAAAGCATGGCGGTGTGCCCCAGAGCGGTGCGGTTATCGGGATGGTCATGGGTGCAAACCCTGAACTGCGGAGCCGGGCAAAAGAGGTTGCAGGGCTTGCTAAGGAAGCGATTGCGGATGTTGCTGCGCTTTCTCCGGAAGAGCGGGTAACCCGTCTCCAGTCGCTTGCACCGGAGATGTACGAGGCGATCTTTGCAAAGCACGAGCACAAAAAAGTGCTGCCCGATCTTGAACATGCAGAACAGGGCGTTGTTATGCGGTTTGCCCCAAACCCGTCCGGACCGCTGCATATCGGTCATGCCCGTGCTGCTGCGCTCAACGATGCGTACGTAAAACAGTACGGTGGCCGGTATATCCTGCGGATCGAGGATACCGATCCAAAACGGGTAGACCCGGAAGCCTACGACATGGTCGTTGAGGATATCCGGTGGATGGGGCTTGGGATTACAGAGTGTGTTACCCAGAGCAGCCGGCTTGAGATCTATTACGACCTGTGCAAGCAGCTCATCGGTTTGGGCGGGGCATATGTCTGCACCTGCGATAACGAGGAGTTCAAGGAGCTCAAGCAGAAAAAGACTGCATGCCCGTGCCGCGATCAGTCAGTCGAGACAAATCTTGCCCTCTGGCAGAAGATGCTCGATCACACCTTCCGCGAAGGCGAGGCATCCGTGCGGGTGAAGACCGACCTGAACCACCCGGACCCGGCCATGCGGGATTTCCCGGCATTCCGGATTCTTGATTCCCCCCCGCACCAGAAGGTCAGGGCCCATGTTTACCCGCTCATGAACTTCTCGGTTGTTGCCGATGACCACCTTCTGGGAATTACCCATGTGATCCGGGGCAAGGATCATATTGCAAACACACGACGGCAGCGGTATATCTACGATCATTTCGGCTGGAAGGTGCCGGTCTACCGGCATTACGGCAGGATGGGAATCGAAGGCGTTGTTCTTTCGACGTCCCAGATGCACAAGGGAATTGAGGAAGGGACCTATTCCGGCTGGGATGATATCCGGCTCGGGACGCTCCGTGCGCTTGCCCGGCGGGGGATCCTGCCCGAGGCCCTGAAAAACGCCATGCTGGCAATCGGTATCGGGGATACGGACATCTCGTTCTCGTGGGACAATCTCTACGCTGAGAACCGGAAGATCGTGGATCCGATAGCAAACCGGTATTTCTTCGTGCCCGATCCAGTTGCGATCTCTATTGAGGGTGCCCCGCATCGTGTTGCCCATGCATTGCTCCACCCGTCGGATGCAGCACGGGGTGTCAGGAAACTGCCCTTTGAAGGAACCGCACTGGTCCCGGCTGCGGAAATCACACCGGATGTTTCAATGATCCGGCTCAAGGATCTCTTCAACGTGAAGATTGCATGGAACGGGACAACCCCTTCGTTTTCTTATGCCGGTGAGTCTCTTGCGGATGCCCGTGCAACAAAGGCACATATCATCCAGTGGCTGCCGGTGCAGGATGCAACCCCCTGCACTCTTCTCACCCAGGAAGGAGAGATTAAGGGCATGTGCGAGCCGCAGGTAAAATCTGAACTTGGAAAGATTGTGCAGTTCGAGCGAACCGGGTTTGTGAAGATCGACACAGTCGGTGAATCCGGCGTTCTTGCGTATTTCACCCACAAATAATCCGTCCCTTTTTAACCAGTTTCCGCGTAAAAATTACGCGATCATGTCAGGTTTTTTAGTCTTCCCGGCCAATGGGTACAGACCCTTATGTCTCGTGATCCGATTATTACCGGTGCAGTTGATGCCGAAGAGTCCCGCGAGAAGCTCGTCACAATCGGCCTCTGTATGGATTTCCTTATCCTCATCCCTGAGACTACTGCCGTCATCCTCTCCGGGTCTGCTACGCTCTTATCCGATGTCATCAAGTGTGCAAATGAGGTTTTAGCCACTCTCTTTGCCATCATGGTGATCCGGAGGATGAAGGCCGGCGGAAAGTTCACCTACGATTATGGTATGGGAAAATTCGAGACCCTGACCCGGCTCGTCACCGGCGGCGTGATGCTGGTATCCCTCTGCATCCTCGTCATATTCACTATCCACCGGCTTATCAATCCCGAGCCGTTCGAGATGGTTGCTGCGTATATCGGTATCCCGCTTATGCTTGTTGCCAGCATTGCCGATTTCCATCACTGGCAAAAATATTATCGCCGTGCCCGGAAAGACCCGTCCCCGATCATGGAGGCGCAGTGGCGTCTGCGGCGGGCCAAGACGTTCTCCAACCTGTTGATTCTCTTTGCCTTGTCGCTCTCGGTTCTTTGCATTCAGTACAGCTGGGCGCACTATATAGATCCGGTTGTCTCTTTCATCATCATCGGTTTCCTCCTTTTTGCCGGGTACCGCGAGTTCTCTTCCTCCCTCCCGGACCTTTTTGACAAGACCCTGGATGAGGAACTCCAGATTGTTATCCTCCGGGAGCTTGCATCATCGTTCAATCAATACCATGAGTTCCATGGCGTCCGTTCACGCAGGTCCGGGAGCCGGATCTACATTGAGATCTTCCTCGGCTTTGACCCGGATCAAACGGGAAAGGAGATCCATGACTTTGCGTCATTCTTAAAGCGGACTCTTGAGGCCAGGATCGCGGGCAGCGTGGTCTCTGTTGTTTTAAGTCAGGGCTGAAATTTTTACCGGGCCTCCTTCTCCCCCATCCTTGTCTGCTGAAGGACATTCTCCTTTTAAAAAACGATCAAAATATATACTCGCCATTCTCAATTATGATAAGTACCTTGTAATGCAAGATACTGTGTTAAACACCGGGCCGGATGATGCCTGGAATCTACCCTCAAAACCGACCCTGACCGGATCTGCCGGGGTCGCAAATTCTTATGACCCGTGAGACGCTATGAATGTTCAGTTTAAAAAAGGAGTTCTTGAGATCTGTGTCCTTTCTGTGCTGGCACACAAGGACTGTTACGGGTACGAGCTGGTCAACGAGATCTCAAAAAGGATCGACATCTCGGAAGGAACCATCTACCCGCTCCTCCGGCGCCTGAAGGATGACGGGTTTGTAACGACCTATCTTCAGGAATCCGTTGAAGGGCCCCCGAGGAAATATTACCGGCTCACTGAAAGCGGACGGACAAAAGAGCATGATCAAAAAGAGGAATGGATGCAGTTTGCATCGTCGGTAAACGAGTTGCTGGAAGGTGTAGCGAATGCAGAAGAATGAACAGGAATACTTAGCAATCCTGAGAACCCGGCTTTCCGGCACGCTCCCGCAGGAAAATCTTGATGATATTCTTTCCGACTATGCTGAACATTTCCGGATTGGCAAGTCAAAAGGGCGCAGCGAGGAAGATCTCTATACTTCCCTTGGCAGCCCGGAAGAAGTGGCACGCGAGATCAAAGCGACCTACATGGTTACAAAAGCAGAAGAGACCCGTTCCTGTGGCAATATCCTGCATGCGGTGCTCTCGACGATCGGGCTCGGGCTTTTTAACCTCGTGTTCGTCCTGGTTCCGTTCATCGTTCTTGTCATCCTGCTCGGCCTTATCTTCCTTGCCGGGGTAATGTTTTCCGTTATGGGGCCGGTAATGTTTGTCTTTGCGCTCCTGCCGATACTCGGGATCTCTTCGTTTGATTTCTGGTTCTCACCTGCGGCCGGTTTATTCTTCTCGATTGGGATCACGTCATTTGGCATTCTTATGATAATCGGGGATTATTATCTGGCACGGACATTCTACTATCTCGGTATCCGGTATCTCAAATGGAATATCAACGTGATCAAGGGAACGGAGAGTATTGTATGACGGGGAAAACACCGGGAAATGATAATAAGGATCCGGCAAAAGGATTACGGATCATCTCCACGATCAATCCGACCCGGCTGATACTCTGGCTGGTTGCAATCACCATTGTATCGTTTGTCATAGGATTTTCAATCCTGTTCCTTGCAAGCGGAGTGCCCGGGAATACGGGTGAACCAATTGCCGCCTTTAAATTGTCTGCCATCTCCAACTCGACGGCGTTTCCTCTTGATGGGGCATCAGCCGGCAATGTTCTGCTCACGTTCGGCCCCGGGAATCTGGAAATCTCCGGTGGATCTGCGGGAGATAACCTGATGGAAGCAACTGTTTATGCCGGATCAGCCCCTTGGGAACCGGAAGTGTCTGAAAACACGACCGGGCCGGTGAAAACCCTGTCGGTGACAGACAAAGGGCATCACTCGAAGGAATTTTTTGCAGTGGATGCTAAACGACAATGGAAGATCCATCTCAATGAACAAGTACCAATCGGACTTGACGTAACGATCGGGGTAGGAGACAGTCGGCTCGATCTCGGAGATCTCAATCTCACTGCATTGAATGTAAACGCCGGAGTCGGTGGATCGGAGATCGATCTCGGTGGTTATCATGGCGGCCGGTTTGATGCAATGATCAACAGCGGTGTCGGGGATCTTGAGCTACGGGTACCTTCCATGAGCAACACCCGTATAACAACCAGCAATGGTCTTGGGGATGTTGACGTAAAGGGACTCAGGTTCGATAATGGTGCATACGTCACCCCGGGATACGACTCGGCAAAGCCGGTCAATGAGATCCAGATCCAGCATAAGGTCGGTTCGGTTACCCTGGAGGCAGTCTGATGGAAAAAATACAAAAATTTCACCCCCTATGGAGAAGTAAAATGATGAAACGAATAATTATTGGTTTGATTGCGATGGTTCTGGCCACGATCGTACTCGCTGCCCCGGCCATTGCGGCACCGACAGTTACTATCACTGAATACTCGGTCAATCCTTCGGTTATGATGCCCGACAGCCTCGGGACCATTACAATAACGGTAAAGAATACTGCCGGCAGTGCTTCTGTCAGTGAAAAATCCGGGCAACTGTCTGACAGTACATTTGAGACGGTAAAAACAACGGATATCAATGTCAACATCGAGAATGTCCATCTCGAAGGAAACGGCATTTCGGTTCTCACGAACGATTTCAAGCGGGTCGGGGAGATCGGGCCGGGACAGTCGATCCCGATTACCTTCTCAATCCAGACCCCGTCAAAGACCGGGATGTATTATCCCGAAGTCTGGATTGATACAAGCGGCGGAACCAGCACCCGGTACCCGATACCGGTGAATGTCAATACGGCAATCGGTATCCAGAAGCAGGCGATCCTGGTCATGGAAAGCAACCTGACCGGCAGCGTTAACCCGGGTGAAGAGCTCCCGGTGACCCTTACTCTCACGAATGCCGGCCAGACACTTGCCGACGATGTTGTTATTAAAATCGAGAATGTAAGTACCACGGTTGCCCCGAAAACAACCGATATTTATCATCTTGGCGTAATAAACCCGGGAGAAACCAGGACCATCGATCTGGTTCTGCTCTCGGATAAGAAAGCAAATCCGGGTCTTGTCCGGGTTCCGGTTACGATAAGCTATAATGCAATCAACGGGGCCCAGCGCACCCAGCCAACCGGTATCGATGTCCTGCTGAAAGGAACCGCGGAGCTCGGGTTTGTTTCCGTTGATACCAACCCGGCCCGCCTGTCTGAAAATACGGCATTTGATCTCACCGTCCGTATCGAGAACACCGGTACCGGTGAAGCAAAGAAGGTATCTGCAAAGGTTGACCTCCCCGCTGAAGGTACAAAAGAGGCATTTATCGGGAAGATCAAGTCAGGCAACGATGCGCCGGCGATTTTCCTCCTCGAAGGTATGAAGGGCGGCACGTACCCGTATAACCTTACGATTGTTTATACGGATGACATGGGGGTCCACACCCTTACGCGCCAGATGAACCTGCGGGTGCCCCCGTCCGATAAAACCAGAAACCTGATCCTCGGGCTCATTATCCTTGGTATTCTCGGGTTCCTTGCATACCGGTACTGGTACCTCCCCAGAGTCAAGGGTGACGGAACGTTCCCATGGGCAAAAAAGAACTGAAGGTAGCGTTCCTGCTTGCCCTGCGGTCTCTCCAGCGGGGAAGCAGGTCGAGTACCCTGCTGACCATCCTCATTATCGGGATGTGCTTTACCAACATGATCTTCCTGCCGGCCCTCTTCAACGGGATCGGCCAGAGTATCACAAAGCAGGTCGTGGATTATGAAATCGGCAACGTGCTCGTCAGCCCGAAGACGGGCGATCAGTACGTCAACGATCTCGAGGCTACGCTTGACCTGATCAACGGCATGCCCGGTGTGGAGCGTGCGACTCCTCATTTTTCCAAAGGAGCAACACTCAAGTACCGGCAGCGGGTTCTCGGGGTCTCGGTAAGAGCCATCTCGCCTAATGACGAGAAACTGGTTTCGCCCCTCTATACAAAAATGGTGGCCGGAAGTTACCTCGGCGAGAGCGATACCGGGGAAGTAATCATAGGTAAACCGGTAGCCGGCGATGCATCGATCAAACAGGAGGATGAGTTCCAGCGGTCACTCGGGGGTGTACGGGTTGGGGATTCGATCACGATCGAATACAGCAATGGTTATACCAAGGATTACCGGGTCAAGGGTATCTACTATACCGGCTGGACTTCTGCGGACAGTGCAGTCTACGTGACATGGTCGGATATGGAGCAGGTGGAGGGAAAACCGCTTGATTTTGCCGATTACATTACCGTCAAGATCAAACCCGGGTATTCCGAGAAGTTCATCAAGGACGAACTCCAGCAGTATGGTGTATCGCAGAAAGTCCAGACAACCGCAGACCTTCTTGCCAAGAGTTTGGGTGCGGCACTCCAGAGTTTTGCGATCATCAACATGGTCTCGCTGATCGTAAGTATCATCATCACGACGGTGGTGCTCTTCATTGTGATCACCATCAAGACCATCAACAGTCGCCGGCAGATCGGGATCCTCAAGGCAATTGGCGTGGACAAGGAAGTCATCATGCACAACTACGGGTTCCAGGTTATCATCATGGCAGTCCTGGGAATCATCCTCGGGCTCATCATTACCCTGCTCATGGCAGCATACATGGCTGCTAATCCCATTGTTACGCCCGAATGGTCGGCGACCCTGTACCTGACCCCGATGGATCTGCTCATGAATTCCCTGATCCTCTTTGTTGCGGCCCTTGTTGCGGGATATGTTCCCGCATACCAGGTATCGCGCGAAGACATACAGGATGCGATGAGGGCCTGATTGTATGATCGAGATTGAAAACCTTCAGAAGATCTATCGCATGGGGGCAGTCGAAGTCCGGGCGCTTGACGGGATCACCCTCGATATTGCAAAAGGTGAGTTTCTCGGTATTACCGGTGCGAGCGGAAGCGGCAAGACCACGCTCCTGCACATGCTGGGGCTCCTGGATGAACCGACCTCCGGAACCATTGTGATTGACGGCATGGATATCTCTCTCCTGAACGACTACGAGAAGACCATGTTCCGGCTCTATAAACTTGGCTATGTCTTCCAGGATTATGCACTGGTCCCTGATCTGACGGTTATGGAAAATGTCTCCCTGCCGGCAATGCTCCGCAAAGATCGCGATGAAGAACAGACCACGAAAGATAGTCATACCATCCTTCAGAAGATCGGCATGTGCGACCGGCGGGACCACCTCCCCCGCGAACTCTCCGGCGGCCAGCAGCAGCGGGTTTCAATTGCCCGTGCCATGGTAAACAAACCGGATATCCTCTTTGCCGATGAACCGTGTGCAAACCTGGATTCCGAAAACTCCCGGATGGTACTGGACCTCTTCCGTGAGATCAACGAGGAAATGCACCAGACCATTGTCATGGTTTCCCACGAAGACTGGCACAAGGATTACTTCCACCGCATTGTCCGGTTAAAAGACGGAAAAATTATCAGTGACACAAATAACGAACACCAAAAATAACTTTTTTATTGATAAGGAACCGGTATTGATTCCTCCGGGTGTTAACCGGATCTAATGTATGCATTAAATATACTTTAACGGCAAAAAGTCCGATCAGAACACATGGTGGTTCGTATGACTGAAGTTGTTACACAAGAAGAAATGGTCTGCTGGTATGACAGCCTCCTTCCCTGGTGGCTCGTTCTCCTCTGGGGTTTACTCTCCTTAATCATCGGGGTCATGTTCCTCTCAACCCCTGCTATCACAACCGAACTGTTCATTATGTTCATCGGGGCATACTGGCTGGTTGGTGGGATTTTCACCCTTGCAAGTCTCTTTGCCGATAAAAGCGAGATGGGATGGAAGATCTTTCTCTCGATAATCAACATCCTTGCCGGGATCATTATCCTCCTCTATCCATTCTATGCATCGGTTTTCATTCTCACGTTCTTTGTAATATTCATCGGGTTCTGGGGTTGTTTCATCGGCGTCAGCCACCTGTACCAGGCATTCAGGGAAAAAGATGCGGGAAACGCCGTGCTGGGTGTCATCAGCCTGCTCATCGGTCTCCTGCTGCTGTTCTTCCCGTTCGTTGCAGCGCTCTTTATTCCGTTCATACTTGGCGGACTCGCGATCGCCTTTGGGATTATCGGGATTATTACGTCCTTCTTTGTCAAGAAGGCACAGGCAGTCCCGGTCGCCTGAATTTCAAAAATCCTTTTTTCATTTTCCGTTAGTATTCTCGTCCGGGATCCGCGTGTCTTCCGGTAATCATAAACAAATCCCCACCTATCTGGGCAGGGTTTTGCCGGATTTCAACTTTATGAAAAGATATTTACCTTTTCGTAACGGGATAACCAGTATGCAGGAACTAAGGTTGAACGTGAAAATGAGGGCATTTCCCAGTCATGGACGGGTACGGCTCAATGCAACCCTTCTCCCGCTGCTCGGGATAGCCGGGGAAGAGTCTATCGATCTCGTTAACGAGGTTTCCGGGAAGACTGCAACGGTTATCGTCATAGCCGATACGATGGTAGGCGAAGAAGAGATCCGGGTGAGCAGGGAGGACCTGGAAACGATTGGTCTCAAAGACGGGGACCAGGTACTTGTGAAAAAAACCCCTCCGCTGAGCGATAAGCTCAAAAAGGCAGCCGGGGATGCAAACCAGAGTTTTTCCGCAGGTATCAGCAAGCTTGACGACTCGGTGAGAAAAACTGCAGGAGATGTCCAGGCTGGTGCTGCAAAGACCTCCGAAACCCTCAAACAGGAGACAAAGAAAGTCTCTGAAAAAGTCGGCAGGGTTGCCGCTGATACGACAAAAAAGGTAAAGGATACGGTTGAAAAGGCAACCGGCCCGAATGATGAGTTGTAATCCCATCAGGGGTAATCACTGGACATTTATTGGATGATACCATGGTAGAGGCAACAGCAACACAACCCCTTATCACAGATACGGTAATCCTTATCGCACTCGCGATTATCGGGCTTTTTATCGTGTATCTTATGATCCGGGAAATGCGGATCATGAAGACCGTCAACCGAAAGGTCGAGCTTGATCTTGAACGGGACAAACTCAAGCTCATGCAGCAGCATGCAGAGGCAAAAACATTCCCGTTTACCCGGCTTTCCCCTGAACAGACCTCGGGGATCCGGACCGTAGAAGATGAAGTGACCAGTCTTGAGACCACGATCTTTGCCAAGGAAAAACTGATTGAAACCCGGTTGAGCCGGCTTGAAAACCTGGTCAAGTCCCGGAAACTGGACAATCTCATGGGCAAGATCGATGAAGAGGAGAAGAAGGTGAGGTAACATGTATCCGGTCATGAACCAGAATCCGTCCGACCATTCATTCTGGGATCAGTTCTCAGAGCTTCCCGGGACAATAGAATCGAAGATCCCGACATTTGATAAATCCCTCGATGTCTATTTCGACAAGAATTTTGCCGCAGTCATCGAGGAATGGAACCTGCTGACCGACAGCGATCTCACGCGGCTTGAAAACCGGTTTGCGTCAGTCAGTAACGAGATAAGCAGCCTCTATGCCGGAAAAGCAGCCGTAGAAATGCGGGTAAAAAACCTTGAAGGGCTCATTGCCGAACTGGAGAAATCTGTATGATCGGCATGAACAATTACCTGAATGCCTATGTTGACCGACGGATGAAGTATATCATTGAAGAGTGGGATCTTTCTACCCGGAATGATATCTCTGATCTCACCGGCCGTCTCAGTGCAATCGAACAGGAAATCCCCCTGCTCAAAGCTTCCGGCCAGGCTGCGTCGGCAAAACTGGCAGAACTGGAGAACCGTGCAAAAAAACTAAAGGAGAGGATCTGAAATGGATCTCCTGGAATTCATCATAATCGTCATCATTCTCTGTGCCATCCTGTTCCTTGTCTACTATTTCATCCGTGGTGCAAAAGGGGACATCTCGCTTGCCCGCCCGGTCGAGAGCCGGGTAGACGAGTACCTGGACCGCAGGTTCCAGAGTCTGGTTGAAGAGTGGCAGCTTGTAACTCACCCGAAACTCCAGCGGTTCAAGGAGGGGAAATACAAAGAACTCGAACAGGATGAAGCCCGTCTTGCTGACCTGAGGAAATTCGAGACCGATATGAAAGACACCCTTGCAAACCTGGAGGCCCGGCTTGACTCTGTGGAAAAGGAATTTGACCAGAAAGGACGCACAAAAAAGTAGCGGGCAGTCGGATCTCTTCCAGAACGTAAGAAAAGAGATTACGGTTATGCGCAAACAGGGGGAATCTCCCGTCAAGGATCCCCACAGTTTTGCGCAGTATATGTGCGATCTCTGCAGCACACCTCACCCGGTATCAGAACTGCGGCAATGTGTGTTGTGCGGCCGGTGGGCCTGCGAATCCTGCTGGAAGGATGATCTGTATACCTGCAAATCCTGTGCCGGGATTATCAAAATCCATATGCTGTAGTCTGGTGGGAAATAAGCCCCCTATCATCGCCTTCTTTTAGTTTGCCCCCCAATAATTCAGGATGGATTCTTTTTTTATCCGATCTGAAATTCCAGAAGATATCCCGGCAATTTTCGATGTTAATCTCGAAGCATTCGGCCAGGACGGCGAAGCCCGGCTCGTCCGCGCCCTCCGGAATGATGGTGACTATATTCCCGGTCTCTCTCTTGTCGCTGTGCATGAAGACAAGATCATCGGACATATTCTCTTTGCTCCAATATCGATTGAATCTGATAAGATCCAAGTACCTGCTGTTGCCCTTGCCCCCCTGTCCGTACGCCCCGAATACCAGTGCCTGGGTGTTGGATCCGGGTTGATTGAGGAGGGGTTAAAAGCATGCCGGCAGCTGGGGCACCGTATTGTGATTGTCGTCGGACATCCGACCTATTATCCCCGGTTCGGGTTTACAACCGCTCCCCCCCTGGGAATCAATGCACCCTTCCCCTGCCAGAATGAGGTGTTCATGGCATGCCCTCTTGTTCCCGGAGCACTCGACGGAATCCATGGCACGGTCCGATATCCCCCGGCATTTGATGCAGAAGGGGCGCATGCCGGCTAATCCCCGGATTCAGATCGCAAAACACAGAGAAAAGAGCATATAACCATGCCTGTCCCAACGTGATAGTACGGAGGCGTGCATGACACCAGACTTGGACGGGGAATCGCTTCATGGATATCTGGCCGCATTTTCAGGTCCGGCCGGCCAGTCCACTATCATAGATGAAGTAGAGAGCGGTTCTGCTGTTATCCCCAAATATGTGAATGAATTCTGGACTTCACGCCAGCGACAGGCATCTCCGCTTCACGAGATCTCCTACCGCGCCTGCTTCAAACCCCAGCTGCCCCGGTTTTTCATCGAGCTTTTTACAAAGAAGGGGGATATTGTCTACGATCCATTCAGCGGCCGGGGAACAACGGTAATTGAGGCCGGATTGCATGGCCGTGACGTGATTGCTAATGATGCAAACCCGTTGTCCCGGATTATGACCGAACCCCGTTTCTTCCCGCCCGATCTCGCTGCTGTTGAAAAAAGGCTTGAAACGATCCCAAAGGCCGGAGACCCTGCGGACATTGATCTCTCCATGTTTTACCACCCGGATACCGAGAAAGAGATTGTGGCACTGCGACAGTATCTCCTGAACCGGAGATCCGGCTGCCGTGATGATCTCATTGACCGCTGGATTGCCATGGTTGCAACAAACCGCCTCACTGGGCATTCAAAAGGATTCTTCTCCGTGTACACGCTCCCTCCCAACCAGGCTGTATCCGCAAAGAGCCAGGTCCGTATTAACGAAAAGCGAAACCAGGTGCCCGAATTCCGTAACACCCACCAGATCATCGTGAACAAAACAAAAAGTCTTCTCCGGGATCTCTCACCCTCAGACAGGAAAACCCTGAACCGGGCCGGAAAAAATGCCCGCCTGCTCACCGGTGATGCACGGAATACCCCGGAAATTCCGGACAACAGCATTCAGCTCACGGTCACATCCCCCCCATTCCTCGACATTGTCCAGTACCATGATGATAACTGGCTCCGCTGCTGGTTCAACGGGCTCAACGATGATGAGATCTGCAGGCAGATTACGATGGCCCGGACCCTTGAGGAATGGGAACTGGTAATGGGAGAGGTATTCCGGGAACTCTACCGTATTACACGCCCGGGCGGGTACGTTGCCTTTGAAGTCGGGGAAGTTCGCAAAAAGACCGTCCGGCTTGAAGAGCATGTTGTTCCCCTTGGGGTACGGGCCGGTTTTTCCTGCAAAGGAATCGTAATCAACCAGCAAATCTTCACGAAGACGTCCAATATCTGGGGCATCGGGAATATGGCCTCCGGAACGAATACGAACCGGATTGTACTATTCTTCAAGCATTCTGCATAGTGCTTTTTTGGTAATGGGATTCAGATGTCCCGCCATTTCCTTGATTATTTTAAAAATGGGGGAAATCTTATTAAGAAAGGTTAAAATACCGGCTAACGTATGATATTCTGGTATTATCCCCAGGTTTCTGTGGTGGTTCTGTTGTAACTGCCCAAAACGGGTTTTATGGATAGGAACAGGTATGGTGATGAAACTCTTTTATTTTAGTACGGGAATTCTTCTCATCCTCTCCCTTGTTACCTGCTCTCCCGTAACCGCCGGTGAAGTCGATCCCTCTCTTGCAAGCAATGAACTTGCGATACGGCAGGCTCATCTCTCGTGGATGGCAGAGATTACTGCGGTGCAGATGAACGCCGCTATAACGTTTGTCGGAATCCTATACAGTACCGATACGACCCAAATGGACCGGTTATACCAGGAATTCCTCCTGGAGAAGCAGCGGATTCCCACACTAACCTCAAAAGGAGATCTCGATCTCCAGATTATTAGTCTCCTGGATGTTACAACCCGGTTCCGGAATGAAAACCTGATCCAGATGGCAAACGGTAAGGGAAAGGAAGCAGATCTCAAGGCTGCCCTTGATGCAGCAACCAAAGGAAATCCCTATATCGAAAATCAAAAGAAAACCTACTGGGATTTGCGGGCAAATCTCCAGATGAAGGATTTTGCGACCCGTATCCGTCATGCCCGGACCGTGCTCAATGATCTTAAATCCCGGGGATATGATACGGACAGTGCACAACGGACTCTCGATGTTATTGCATCGAAAGAACCGGTTTTAAGAGATGCGCTGGTATTAAAAAGCGACCTGAAGGTACAGTCTGCAAATGATGAAATCCGCGATCTGTCTGTATTACTGGCCGACCAGGCAGATGCCAGTCAGGAACAGGTTCCAAAGGACCGGAAGGTTCAGTTCCTGATCGATCAGGCAAACCGGGCAACCGGCGTTGCTGAAATCCTCAATAACGAACTGGTTATTCTCATCCTGAATATCGGACCTGCTGAGCCGATCCTTGCAAAAACCAGGATCGATCTTGCGGCAACCCAGCATGTGCTTGATTCAGGCCGGATGGATTCTGCGGCAACGTCACTCCTGCTGGTAAAACAGGATTTCCGGGACCTTGCCGTTGCGTACCGTGGTGTAGCTACCAGTGCGGCGATCCCACGAACCACTGCCGATACTCTTATGGCCATGTCAATTTTACTCGATAATACTGCAGATTCCATGGCGGTGACCTGATGGGAAAACATCTTCCCCGTATCCTTTGTCTGGTTCTCGTGGTGATTCTTTTTACCTCTGGGTGTACTGACCAGAAGGACTCGAAAACCATCGCCCCTGTCACCCCAACTGCAACACCCGAAATGACCCCTTCCCCGGCTGGAACAATTTCGCCTGAAACGACCCTGGATGTATCCTCACTTCTTGCTGCAACCTGCGATCAGCAGAATGGGTTCATTGTC